>JAESFV010000200.1_pt1 | contig 70044 bp, 57 predicted proteins | sample 9269471 | NCBI WGS metagenome assembly JAESFV01 (sample SAMN14502647, study PRJNA617108) | algae metagenome | isolation source: Symplocastrum torsivum CPER-KK1 and co-occurring heterotrophs from... | place: USA: Central Plains Experimental Range, Colorado | collected 2001-01-01
AACCCAACATTAAGTTAATTGTTGCTCCTTTTCCTGAACAACAGCGAGGTTCTGACCAATTTTTTTTCAAGCCTTTTCTCAGATCCTCTTGACAACTGCCAGAAAGCCTTAACTTGTCACCAATGGGGTGGAACAGTTTGCTGATTGTTGCTCCCCTGACTTTGAGCAATCCGTTCTGGCTCGACGGCAGCTTTATGTCGCCATGACTCGCGCTCAGGATGAGTTACATCTGTTTGGCAGCGGTAAGGCAGCAATTCTGAATGAATTGAAGAAGAGTCAAGGGCTTGATGTGATGTACGAGATGGAGATGAATACCCCTGTTGGTACATGACACAATCAGTGTGGTCAGTTTAATGTAATAGTCCGAAGAGTTGGGCGATCGCCACTTTACAATTGAAACTCCACAATTTTTTGCGATCGCCTCAACGGTTTTCCGTCACAGGGCAGTCCTCCACAAGAACCGAAGCAAAGCCTAATCTCATTTAACTGCGAGGGGGGTGCGATCGCATCCCTTACCGACCTTCCGTTAATATTAACGGAAGGTCTAGAACTTTGAGAATTTGAAGTGATGGGAGGTGAGGTGCGATCGCGCTTACCTCAGAAGATGCCAGGTGATTGCATTGAGGGGCAGCACGAATATTGGATTCGATGCGATCGCACCCTCTCTCAAGGCAATGCCAATTCACCTTCATCAAGAATTAACAAATAGGGGGTGACACCCCTCATGCCCAGAGGTAATAATAAGGTTAGTAGATGCACCCTGATGACTAGGAGAGCCGCCTCGTGTGACTCTCTTCTTTTTTTTGCAAAGGCTTTGTCCACCTCAACTGGTTGGATGATGCGATCATTTTAGAGGCTAAAGCCAAGAGAGTTTCCTCCCGTGGTGCAAAATTTTGCACATCGGGAAGCATGGCAAACTTGCGATCGCCTCAGTCAGGCATAATGAGTTCGATGTTAAGTAAGTTGTTGCCGCTAAATGTTTAGCCTGAGATAGACATCCTCTCTTAAACCACTCTCATGAAAAAGAAACGTCCGCAACAACAAGTAACACCCCCAGCCAAGGGATTGAATATTCTTGCACTTAAGCGTTCAGCCTCAATAGCCGAGCCGACACAGGAACAACAAGCCCCGGTATCGATTGAAAAGCTGGAAATAGAGGCGGCACCCCCCCCGGAGCCAGTGGCACACAAACCAGTAGATGAGCTTGCTCCTGCATCTTCTTCCGTTTCCACCTTACTCCCAGAGAGTAATGCGATCGCCTCTTACCCAGAACCGACACCGGAGCCACTACCCGAACCAGTCGCCTCTGACTTAGAACAGAACCCGGAACCAGTAACCGAACCAGTCGCCTCTGACCCCGCTTCGGCGGTCTTATTTCAAGCGGTTGGCATAATCTTCGGTGAGATAACGACCGATGGGGACAAAACTTTTGTGACAATCGGGGAAAAGTCCTATGCGCTCTATTATGCCAGCACCCACAAGTATGCTTATGAGGCGCTTAAAAAAGAGATTACTTGTACCGGGATTACTCAGCAAAAGTTAATTGTCTATCCCAAGATTACTCACTTCCCTGGAGGAAAACAGCCCTACCGCCTAGCATTCCAACTGGCAGGGTTTGTCGGTCACTCGGCATCTGGAGAAGGACTAGAGAGCGTTCTGGAAGAAAACGAATTCAAAATCTGTGGTTTATGGCAGTTCATTCCGGTTTGTCGGGTACCGTGCATCTCAGTGTTTAAAAACTTTGATAAGCAACGGCTTGAGTACATCAAATCGGCACCCTTGGAGAAAAAAGTAAACTTCATGAAGGCATCTCACATTCCCGTACTCTGGCGAGATGCCCCTGTGCCCCCATTCCGGTTCAACAAAAACCTGGATAAAGAGACTCAGGGCAAAGCGTCCTTCGTGCAGATCAAGGCACGGTTCAACAGCGCTAACGACAACTTTGAGTTTATATCGCTTTTAGGAATCCCTTGTGAGTCGGCGCCTAATTACCTAAAAGCTGGTAAGAAGGATAAAGCTGAGGCAGCAAAGACAAAACTTGCTGCGTCAAAAGCTCGGAAGCCCTCGTCCAAGCCAGTTCCAGTCAACAATGCTGCCCTACAAAACGGTGGTGCTACCTCCAAGCCCAAGCCTAAGCCTAAGCTCAAGGTTGTCGCGGATCAATAAAGAGACAACACAACGGCATTTTTCGACCTTCAGCAAATATGAAAGGAAGGTCAGACAGTTTTGGTTGCCGCGATCGCCTCAGTCAACCCAAATACTCAAAAATTCTAATTGGGGGGTCTGTAGATTTGGAGGGTGGGGTTTGGTGCGATCGCTCATTCATGCCCTCCCCACTTCTCCAACTAAACTTCCTACGCATCAATCGGCTGCTGTAACGACGGGTTGGGCGATCACAGTATGCACAACCAGATCTTCCGGTGAATTCACCGGAAGGTCTAAAACTTTGAGGCTTGGGTGCGATCGCCTCAACAGTATTTCGTCGCAGGCATTTCTCCGCAAGAACCGAAGCCGAGCCGAATTTCCTTTAACTGCGAAGAGTGTGCGATCGCACCTCATCAAATATCTCGACCTTCCGTTAATATTAACGGAAGGTCAGCTCTTGCTGCGATCGCGTTGGACTACCGTCTTCGGCACCAATAATTTGATTGAATTCTAAAGATCGCGACGGGGAGAGTAAATTAACCCGGATGAGAAAACTGCCGAGGCTAAAGCAAGGAGACTCCCCTCCCGTGGTGCAAAATTTTGCACATCGGGAAGCATGGCAAAACTTGCGATCGCACCCCAACCACAATCGCCTAATTCTGTTCCCCATCATCCCAAGTAGGAACACTAAGCGAAGTTTCAATAAACTTCCCCTGTAGGGGTACGGAAACTTTGACCGTCGCCAGGATGAGAGGAAGCGATCGCCTAGTTGGCTTGTGAGGGAGAAGCGATCGCACACCCATTCAACTACGACATCAAAGAGCCAGTATTAAACCCACCCCACAACACCTCGGATTTGAGAAACTGCCAGTTCTCGATCAATCTGTAGCCGAGCCTTGACGATCGCCGTATCCGGCTGCTTATACCAGCGTTGCGATCGCAAGCAGAAGCCACTGGCTGTGATTGCTTCCCAGGTGTAGCGAGTGCGGTCAACGACTAGCCATAGTTCGTGTTGGCGATAAGTTTCTTGCGGGAACTTGAGGAGACCTATCTCAGCTAAGACGCTGAGCTTCATCCGCGATCGCTCCAATCGCTTCATCAATTCAAGAAAGCAGTGAGCAGCTCGTCTCGCGTCGTCATGGCTAGGATAACGGTATCGATCTCGTGGCTCGAACTTGAAGTCACGCCCACACAGCACGAACCGGAACTTGCAAGCGGCATCCTCAACAAAGCTGACCCGCCATTGAGTTTTAGGATATTGGACGCTGAAGCCTTGAGGCTGGATTGTGACGGCGGCGGTCATGTAGGGAAATGTTACTAGCGAACAATATCTTAACCGCCTTTTTACCAGTTCGTAACTGCCTACAATGCTGAGATGTAGGGGGCGGCTGTGCCAGTTTTCCCGCGATCGTCTCCACAGCCTTTGCTGCCGTTGCTGAGTGGCGCTCTTCCCGTGCGATCGCGTTGATCAACAAATCAAAACATCACGATGAGGTTTTGATTTGTTGGGTAATGGCGCTTCCCGGCTGGCTCAACCCAGAACTCAGAACCAAATTATCAATTGGCGACCTTCCGTTAATATTAACGGAAGGTCGCCGTGGGGTTAACCTTGGAAAGGAGTAAAGACATCGCTTGTCATTTGAGGATTCAGACCCCACCTGAAAGGTGGTTCCACTCTCACTCCAGAACCTTCGACGAAATCGCGGCAAGCGCATCAAGGGCTAGAGTACTCTGCTGTGGAAGAGCATGACGGGAGTAGATTTTCTGTTGCATTTGCGGGCTATGACCCATCAAGTCAGCCAAAGACTCCATTACTTCCACACTTGCCCCAGAATTCATCAGATGAGCGATCGCCATATCCCGAATCAATTGCGGGTTACAAGCTTTCCCAGTCAAGCGGTAAGCGACTTGCTTAAAAAGACTGGAGAACGTTACTGAGGTAAAAGGTTTGCCATTTTTCTGAAAAAACACGAAATTGTGATTGGGTTCAAAAACCTGCCGCCAACCACAGCGAGTACCCAATGCATCCACATAACCCTGCCATACCCCTTCGTCATCTTCATAGCCAAATAACCAAGCCTCTAGCTCCGGATAATACCACTGTGGAATTGGTATAACACGCTTTTCCCCCAGTTTTGAGTGAGTCTCACTCGTTTTATAATCCTTTGGTTCCAATTCCAGATACCACAGCTCATCCCGCTTCACCAGCGTGCGTCCCAGTTCCAATTCTCTTACCGTGCTCGGTCGCACCGGAATGGCACTGAAAAAGGCAAAAATTAAATATCGTTGAATAGAAGTAGCGATCGCGCTGGTGGAGCGCTGTTGATTGCTCTTATTAATCGGCGTACACTCCGCCTTCAGTTGTTTGACACAATTGAGAAACTCCGGCCAGTCTATCCACTTTGAAGCGTCATTCGCTACCCTTGGAGTTGTTTTCCCCTGTGCCTGGATATCGCTCATCAGCGATCGCAGTTCCTTGAACACAGCTTCCTCCCATCTGGAAGTTTTTCTACGGGAACCGCGCTTTGAAACCTGATGGCTAGAAACAGATTCAAGAAACCTTACTACCCAGACGAGCGCTTTCACCACCTGCAATTCGTAACTCGGAGCCACTTCCCGTTCCAGTCTGAGCCATTGCAGATAATCCTCAACATTTGCCATTGGTAAGCAGGTTGCCTCCTCTTGAGAAGCTTCTTCTGCTCTCAAACCACTGGGAAAAAACAGTTCGCTTACTCTTAAGTGTGAAAGCGGTACAACCGGAGTGCGATGGCGGTGCATCCACCCGAAAAGCAGCCGCACCTGAGTGAGATAGTTGTTAGCCGTCACCGCCGCGATGGACTTCACGCCTTGTGCTTCAACACCAACAGAAGTCATAAACCTGTAAAACTCAGCCAACTCCTGCCCTAACTCTGGCGTAATTTCAGCCTCCGTCAACCCATAACTAGGCTTTTGAGAACGACCAGTAACTCGCCTAGCTTTGAAGTCAGCTTGATGGGAACTCTCGATGGAAGAGGAGTTGGCTTTGGGATTCATGAATTGATAAACGAAACAACAGCTCGGAAAGGAAGAGTTTAAAGGAAGCACTCGCTCCCTACTCTTCCCGTCCAACTCATCCGATTAATAATCTCTCCCCTACACACGCTGAAGGGAACTTTTCTGTCTTTATCCTCAAAAAGCATTGTGCCAAATCCCTGGCAGCGTTCGCATCTATATCCCAGGAAAATTAAAACGATTTTAAGAATGTAAATAATCTCATATAATGGTACTATAGATATAGTAGCCGAGACACCCCACTTCTCTCACCAGCCACTAGCGTTAAACCATGACACAAAGGGTCATCACCGCTCACCAAAAAGCTCCGTCAAATGCTCCCGTTGCTGTGGAGCTATTTGCGGGAGTGGGTGGGTTCTCCCTTGGCATGAAAGCAGCTGGGATAGATGTTGCGTTAGCGGTTGAATCAGACGAACAGACCCTCGCTACCTACGCTCAAAACTTTCCCTCAACGTCCGTTCTCTGTGCTGATGTGCAAGAGCTGACAGGACTTGAGATCCGCCGTCTTCTTGAGGTAGCCCAGAACCAACAGGGTAAGAAGTGGGATGGGAAAATTGGTCTAGTCTTTGGAGGTCCTCCCTGTCAGGGTTTATCAAGGATTGGCAAACGGGATGTGAATGACCCCCGCAATCAACTAATTGCCCATTTCTGTCGCCTGGTCGAAGAACTTCAGCCTACTGCTTTTGTTTTGGAAAACGTTCCCGACTTGCTGCTGCCCAAATACGCAGGTTTAATCGAACCTTCCCTGCAACAGCTACAACAGGCAGGGTACAACACCTGGACTTGGGTTCTAAATGCCTTAGACTACGGAGTCCCTCAAAGTCGAAAACGGGTTTTTATCGGAGGAATTCTTCACCATACCTCTCCCCAGTTGCCAGTGGCAGCATCTCAAGCCGTTATCGTTAGGGACGCGATCGCAGACTTAACGTTTCTATCAGAAGAAGCGTTTCCGCAACTCTTCGATACCGATGAATTGCAACTAGAGGAGAAGCAACCCACTCTGGAAGCTCAGCCTTCCGAGTACAGACTCAAGCTCGAACAGGTATTCCCTTCACCACCCACAACTAATCCTCACCTACTCACGGGCTGTTGCCTCACCCGTCACACTCCATCAGTTGTTGAACGATTCAAGGCTACCGCACCGGGAACGACGGAGCCAGAAAGCCGTTTGTACCGCCTTAAGTGGGACGGAGTTGCTCGAACCTTGAGAGCCGGAACGAGAAGCGACAAGGGACGGCACACCGCTGCACGTCCGATTCACCCCACTCATGCCAGAGTACTCACAGTCCGCGAGGCGGCTCGCCTGTCCTCTTTCCCGGACTGGTTCCGCTTCCATCGTCGGATTTGGCGGGGTATGAGACAAGTTGGGAATGCCGTGCCACCGCTATTGGCGCTGGCGGTGGGGGACGCCATTTATCAATGTCTGACACAACTAGAGGGTGCAACAGCAATGGAGACAGCGACTTTAACTGGCGCGATCGCCTCGGGCACTGAGCTGAGCGCAATCGCACAAATATCGCCCACTCAAAAGCTTGCTCCAGGTGAGCATCAACTAGACCCCAAATTACTCAAACCCCATCCGCGTAACGCCGCTCTCTATGGCGAGGATGAAAGTGTTTCGGACTTGGTGGAATTGATTGGCAACTCCAACTGGCTCAAGCCGCTAGTAATTACTCCTGACTTGATCATTATTAGTGGTCATCGGCGCTGGAAAGCCGCCCTTGAGTTAGGGTGGTTGAGCATCCCCGTAATTGTTAGGGAGTTCAAGGACGCTCTCGCCTCTCTAGAAGCGCTGCTGCTGGAGAATGCTACCAGGGAAAAAACGATTGAGCAGAAGGTCAGGGAAGCGGCATTATGGCAGGAAATCGAGCAGGAAAGTGCAAAACTTCGACAAGGAACCCGTCGAGACATCCAGGAAAATTTTCCTGGATGTTGTGAGCCGTTTGGGCAGTCTCGCGATCATGTGGCAAAACGTGTGGGGTTGGGTTCGGGGAAAAGATACCAGAAAGCCGTTAAAGTGGTTGAGGAAATTAATAAAGCCGTTTCGAGCGGACACCTTACTCGCGCTAAAGCCTTACAAAGTGTTTTGAATCAACAGAGTGTAGACGGGGCGTTCAAGCTGACTCAAAAACCCGTTGCACAGAGCGACCCGATTTTAGAATTAATTGCTAGCGGAGAGGTTCGCACTCCCAAGCAAGCCCAGTCGTTGCTAAAGAATCGGCAACGGTTAAAAGAGCGATCGCTCTTTACTCCAACTCACGAGCCTGACTTGTCCAACTTGCTTTCACATCATCTCACCCTAGAGCCAGGGGGGCTTGTAGAGATTTACGCGCCAGAACTTCCTGACTGGCATCAGCGCCAGGCTCGTATAGAATCAGTGGGTGAGAAGCAGTGTAAGGTATGGAAGCGAAATGTTCAGACGATGGATATGGAACTACGCAGCTTTCCTCATGCTGATTTGACTCCTCTCCCCTTGTCAGAAGTGCCGGAACTCGAAGAAATCAGTTCGCGCCTCAAGGCGTTGTACGAAACAGAACGTCTAGATGCATTTGACCGATACATTTTACAGTCGCTAGAGCGTTGCGTAAATTTGACTCCAACTGAACGGGAATATCTCCATCAAATTGAGTTGAGATATCAGCAAGGACAACAATCAACCCAGAAGGGAACCGGGAATGGGGAACGGGAAACGGTGAGTCGCGAAGCGTTCCCCGTTCCCTCCTTAAACCCGTCAGTCCCTGATGTTACTCCCCTACACGAACACTCAATACCTGTTAGCTCTCCTGATGAATATCGTCTCGAAACCCTTGAGTTTCCTCTACCTCCAACACTCAACGAGATGATTCGCACAGCTAGAGGCGGTTGGCAAGCTTCAGCTAAACAAAAGCGGGAGTGGACAGAATTAATTGCCTCTTACTGTAAGGAAGCGTATCAGTTTCAAGGAAAAATTTGGCTGGAGTATGTCTGGCGGGTGAAGAATTTAGCCCGCGATAATAACAACATTGCCGCCGCGACTAAGTACATTGATGACGGTTTAGTTGAAGCTGGGGTGATTGCAGATGATTCACTCAAATATATCCAGTCTCCAGTCTGCCATTGGTACGTTCAAAGTTGTGAAGATATGGTTACTGTCAGGGTATCCAACCTGCCGATTTACAACGGAGAGCCATTAGCAACAGTCGGTGGGCTTAGCGGAAAGCATTTTGAGCCTGATTGCTCTAGTCAAGAGCGGTACTTCACACCGTTAACTGTATCTGCGTTACCCCTTGGCGCAACTGGCGCTGTCTAGCGAGCCAAGAGTACCGAACGCGCTTGCCCAGCAGCAGTAATCCTGGTGCATACCAACGCGGACAACACCCGAAACCCGTTGCAGTTTCTGCCACAGGAGTGCCTGCAAATCAGTTCGATGGATGCCGATAGCTGGCACTTCATGGCCTGAGACACGTAGGTTCACCAATTCTTTGCCCGTTTGGGATAAGAACTGATAGTTCGTCACCACATTGCCCACACGTAACGCCTCGTTCAACATCCAGGAAAATTTTCCTGGATGTTGTTATAGTTCAAGTCGTTTTGTGATCGCTGGCTACCGTGCGACAAGGGAAAAGAGTTGACTGGTACTCTTTATAGAGAAACCCAAACGGGTTTTATTTATAAGGTAATGCGAGATGATCGCGGACTCGAAGAGAGCTGCGCTCCCATCGCACGCTCTTTTTGTGGGATTGTTTAGCTCGGTGCTATCTAAGGAAGAGGATATGCGAGAACTCTTGCAAACAACGGCCCAATTCGCGATTCGCTATCTTGAAGGCTTGGACGCTCGTAACGTTGTGCCAACCCAGGAAGCGATCGCCAACCTCATCCAGTTTGATGAACCCCTCCCTAATGAGTCTGTCGAACCGGAACTTGTCTTGCAACTGCTCGATAAAGTTGGCTCACCTGCATCAATGGCACAGGCAGGCTCCCGCTTCTTCGGATTTGTCACGGGTGGTTCCCTGCCTGCCGCTTTAGCAGCCAACTGGCTCGCCGCAGCATGGGATCAAAATTGTGGACTCTATCGCATCACTCCAGCTACAGCCTTATTGGAAGAGGTAGCTTTGCGCTGGCTACTCGATGTACTGCATCTCCCCGCCGAGTGTGGTGGTGCCTTCGTTACGGGAGCAACTGTTGCTAACTTTACCGCCTTAGCCGCCGCCCGCCACGCTGTACTCGAACGAGAAGGTTGGAATGTAGAAGCAGACGGGTTGTTCGGTGCGCCACCGATTACCGTTGCCGTCAGTGAAGAAGTACACCCAAGCTTGTTGAAAGCGTTGGGATTGCTGGGATTAGGTCGAAGCCGAGTCGTGAAAGTGCCTGTTGATGGACAGGGGCGGATGCGTCCGGACGCCATTCCACCCCTGACTCGTCCTGCGATTATCTGTACCCAAGTGGGAAATGTGAACACAGGCGCGTGCGATCCAGTCGGAGCGATTTGTGATCGCGCTAAAGAAATAGGAGCCTGGGTGCATGTAGACGGTGCATTCGGACTCTGGGCAGCAGTAGCACCATCATTGGCGCACCTCACCGCTGGTATGGAAGAGGCAGATTCTTGGGCGACAGATGCTCACAAGTGGTTGAACGTGCCGTATGATAGTGGATTAGCGTTTGTTCGCGATGCCCCTGCGTTGCAAGCGGCAATGGCGATTACTGCCGAGTATTTACCCACTGTCAGCGAGCAGCGCAATCCATCAGATTATACTCCTGAATTATCAAGGCGTGCGCGTGGTGTTGAAGTGTGGGCAGCATTGCGCTCATTGGGTCGCTCTGGTTTGGCAGACTTAATTGAGCGTACCTGTCGCCATGCTCGACATTTTGCTAAGGAGTTGAAAGCGGCTGGTTACCCGATTCTCAACGATGTGGTGTTGAATCAAGTCTTAGTGTCGTTTGGGGATGCACAAACCACTCATCGGGTGATTGCCGATATTCAAGCTGAGGGGACTTGTTGGTGTGGCAGTACGGTTTGGCAAGGACAGACGGCGATGCGAATCAGTGTTTCGTCTTGGGCAACAACGGATGCTGATGTGGAAAAGAGTTTGGCAGTTATGCTGCGAGTTGCTGGGAAATATTGTTCTCGTGAATTTTAGGATGAGCGATCAGTTAACGATTGCAGATGTAGGTGTGAGCTACCTCTGCAATTGCTTATTTTTGTTTGAAGTTGGCTACAAACTCCCAAAGACATTTCTTGTTTGGTAGCGGATTCTCCTCACGAGTGGCAGCTAGTGTCTCATCAATTTGCTCTAAACATTTTGCTAGAAACTCAGTTTCTCTGTACTCGCCCTCAGCAATATTTACTTCATAATCTTGAACGAGAAGGTTGGCTAGGCTGACTAGCCATAGCAGACAAATACTTGCTTTATGCCAAGCTTGGTAGTGACGGGAGCGTAAAAATGGCTGGCGTAAAACACCTTGAGCTTTACTTCGGATATTTTCAAGTCTTTCCAGCCAGTTTTTCCTGTGTTCTGCATTGTTATTTACAATCGCCCATGCACCAAGTTGAATCAGCTCAAAACCTTTTGACTCCTCTAAACCAGGTTCAAATGTTTCACCTTCTTGTTGGCGGTTTGGCGATGAAACATGGGCTTCAAGCTGTTTGAATAAGATTGGTAGCCAAAGCTCCGCCACCTGCTCGTCCGACAGCTTACCATCGTTAATCAACGGGATGAGAAAATCGTTGGTCGTAGACACTACCCAATCTCCCTCGCTGGGGCCGCTCAAACGACGAACGATTTCTGAAAGTTCTGCATTAGATATATCTGTAGGGAATACTTCGTGCATTTGGTTAAATATTTTCACAAGAAGTTGCCCCAACGCTTCATCTTCTTCTAAATATCTTTTCTGATTTGCCCTGACTCTTAGGTTAAAACCCCACTCAGCAAGAGTATACGTTTGTTCCAACGAGGTTAGAACTGCAATCGCTGTAAATGCTTCCAATGGCTTAGCCCTAGAGTTCCATAAGGGAGAGAAACTGTTGGCAGCGATCGCCCGAATCAGCGGAATATCGCTTCCTAATAAAGCCGATAGGAACGGGGGATTTTCTCTGCATCCAAGTCGAGCCACAAGCAGATCGTCAAAGACCTGTTTTAAGATGAAGGCAAGAGTATGTTTGAGATTCCAAAGTTTAGAGGCATCAGTCTCATTCTCTGGTATTGTAGCTAGAGCTTGCTGCAACTCTGTAATTATGCTCACGAGTGTTCCTGGGTCTAGCTGAGCCAAAACTTGTGCAGCATAGCGGATTCCATTGTCCTGCAAGCAAGGAACCCAAGTCCGACAATCAGCAAATCTCAATAGCTCATCGGATTTTTGTATGGCTTCTGGGAAACCTACATTCAGCATGTCCGTAAGCAACAAAGTTTCAGCATGAGTGTCTGACTTAAATGACTCAATGGGAAGGTTTAATTGGTCTGGTGCCTTAACGAGGAAATCTTTAAGCCTTAATGAAAGGGTTTCTCCACTGGAAGAAATGATTTGATCAAGATAATCACTGCTGTTGGGGGTATGATTTAGCCAACTCCATAGTCCAGTCCACAGTTTGATGAAATCGGGGGGACTGGCAGTAATGAGAGCTGGAGCAAATTGACCTAAGTAAAAATCTGCCTGAGCGGAATCCTCCTCTCTAAACTCAAAGTTTCTTCTTTCCTCGTCTAAATCGCCGTAATTTTTGAGGCGATCGCCCAATGCGGTTTCATCTAGAGACAGAAGGCTGTCATCTTGCAGAAGGGTCGCAAAGAAAAAGTTGACGTGTGGAATATCGGATAGCTTAAATGAACTCCTATCAGCGGACAGTGTTCTTGGTTCGCGAATTGATGAAAACAGTGGAATAATTCTGCTATTGGAGTCAGAGGAAGGATTGAGCAATTCCTGGACATAAGCTTCTACAGTCGAGAGTACATCGCTGGGAATCGGAGTGATTAGCAATGGGTGATGTTTTGTCGCTCCCTGGATGGAATTTGACAGGTGATAGCCAGTCTTTGCTTTTCCCTGATTGTCAAACAGCAGGATGTAGCGATCGTGGAATAACTGATCGTTCTTCTCAGTTGTACTTCTCAGATCCAGTAACCGAAACTTCAAACCAGATAGGAGTAAGTTAATATCCCCTCTATGACAAGCTCCTTTGAGCCGCGTTGCTCGTTGAGGCTCCCTTGGTTGGTTGGGATCTGTGGGGTACTGGGAATTGGTTTGGGTATTGGCAAGAACCACATATTCAGCTTGAGCAGCTCTTGCTCTTGCAATCACCTCTATGATCCCTGATTCGTCAAAGTATGGATCGACAATCAAAACCTTGCTAATGGATGCGTCATCTGTCAGCGATTGGAGCCACTTGAAGAAGGTAAAGATTCCAGGCTCCTCCATGTTGGCTCCCCAACCATTTCTGATGAAGAGACCTCCAGAAGGTCTAGAGAAAAGACGTTTCGCAAACTGGTAGATCTGTTGTCCTTCAACAATCCAAGGCGCAGGTTGATAGTTAACAAGGCTGAGTTGCTGATAGTGAGTTTGCCTAACAGTTTGAGCTTGTTTAATTGGCTTGCTGAGTTTTTTAGCTTTACTATATTCTCTGAGCCAATTTGATTCGAGTTGTCCTTCAAAGCCATTAATACCTTGATTGAGGTTTACCTGTCTGAAGATTGGAGCTGAGCTTTCGTACCAAATTTCCTCTACGTCTCTATGTTCTGGCTGTACCCAAATAGTAACGAGATACTTAGTAATTTCCTGCTGAGTTGTGAAACTAACTGACGCACCTGATTCCGTAACTTGAAGAGTTTTCAGGCAGTCGAGACTAACCTCCTGCTCGTTCCAGAGGCGGCAACGCACTGTAGCCTGAGCGCCGATTGCGAGTACATCTGGCGGAATTTCAATTGTTGCGGTGTAAGCAGGGGAGTCAAAGCTAACCTGAACTTGTTTTTTTTCGTAGCGATCAGCGGAGGGAAAGCACAGCCATTCGAGATTACCTAATCGCTTACTATCTGCGTCACAAAAGGCTAATCCTGTTTCCGCCTGCAAGTGGGAGAGGCATTTTTTTGCTAAATTTTCGTGTTGGGGAAATGGTGTACCATCGGCTGCTCGGAAAAGATTCAGCTTACCAAGGCGACAAAGTGAACCTATAAATGCTGGAACAACTTCATTAGGGCTAGTAATTGGCTTCAATTCATCAATGACTGCTAGGTGAGACCATGCGGGTTCGACAAAAATAACTGGTCGAACGATGAACGTTCTTGTTAATTCCCTTTGTGATGCTGCCAGACGAAATTGCCCGCAGGGATGGGGTTGATTGGAGGAGTTCATAGGCTCAGCAACTCCAATTTGTTGACAGGCTTCCTGCAAAGAGAAACCTTCACAGAGTTTCGTTACCAGATTGAAAATCGTCTTACCACAATGGTGAAAATTGAGTCGGTACGCTCGATAGGCATACGGAGTGACCTTCCATTCGGGTAGGAAGTTAGAAATTGACCAAGTGTTTAACTCCCTAAGTATTCTGGGGATAACCCAACCATATAAGAGGCGATATTCTCTAGTTTCTGCTTTCTTGATTTCAAGTGACCACAGGCATAAATCACAGGCATCTGAACTGTCTGGGCTGAAAACTCTTGCCAAGTGACGATCCTGGCTTAGCTCATCTAGGGATTGCATAAGATATTTAGGTTTAGGAAACGTATTTGTAGGAGTCCTCAGACTGGCTGCGGTTTTGGCTCCAAACTTCGCCACAAGTACCACGAAGTTGACCCGCGTTAAACTCTTGATAATCGCCTCATCGTCCATGACTTCCAACTCCTCAAGCGTGGGCAATCCGTCGCTCGCATGACGTGCCAAGTCTTTCAGGTAATCTCAAACCCAAGCGAAGTTAGCAACTCATTCCATCGCTCAACAGGCAAGCTGCCCCCAGATGCACTATCATGTCCGTGACCGTAGCTTCCTTCTCCAGGCGGCAAGTCCACATTTTTCAAAAAGTCAAGCACATTGATTCCCGATGCAGTTCTCATGCTGAAGTTAACGCGCCCAGGAATATATCCCTCATTCGCAACCATGACGATATACTTGGGCAATCGAGTGCGCCAGCTTTGGGCAATCAGTGGATGGATTTGACAAGGTGAGTTAATCCGCACTAAGGCGACATTTCCAGAAAAGACGGGTGCGGCTTTCTTTGCTTGTTCCATCGCTACCTGCACTTCTTTCCGCGCTATCCGTAATTGTTCAACGTCTTCTGTGTTTGAGTTAACCAGCGATCGCGGATTATCATGAGTCAGCAATGCCCTTACTGCCACCTCTGGATGGTACTGAGAAGCACGCCGTGCCGCGTTAATCAGAGCAGATGCTTCTTTTAAATACTTGGCAGTGTACTGACTCTTTGCAACTGCCAGCATCTCAAACGGAGCTTTTTCACCTAAATCGCTAACTATACCAATTGCAGCAATCCAATCTAAATCTGCTACATCTGTCAGAGACGAACACAACTCCCAAACGAGTAGTGATGTATTGGGGATAGGTTCCCAGGTGTAAGCACTAATCAAAGTATCACCGGACGGAACCCCTTCTGGACGATGGTGATCGATAAAGCAGGTGGGAACGCCAGCAATCACGGGTTCCGATTGACTGCCCAAATCGAGAACGAATAAACTATCGAGTGCAGCAGCAATCGCTCGTTCTCGGTTTGCAGGTGTCCAGGCATTGCGATCGCGATCTGGTGCAACAAGCTTCACATTCTCAAACCCAGCGCGTGACAACGCTAGCTGCAACACAACTCCCGCCGTCACCCCATCTGCATCCGAGTCGTGCAGCACTCCGACAGACTTATCGCGTTCGATACCATCCACAAATGCCTTAAATGCTTCACACGCGGCTTCAAGCGTTGGTGTCTGATTAGTATCGTTTTCCAACTGAATAACATCAGTTTCTCTCCTATGGGGAATCTCCAATGGTGCGGCAGAATCAACAAATTTTTCAGACTCCTGCGTTGCAGATTCAGCAGACAGCGTTTGAGCCAAACGGCGAACCGTCTCCAGGGTGTCAATTTCTTCAGGAGGTTTATCATTTCGCACGCGCACAATGCGAGGAAACCGCAGTGCATAACCACTATTGTGTCGCGAAGATGCTTGCACACGGTCAAACGTCACTTCCAGGACAATGTGCGGTTCCACGATACACACCTTACCATGCGCCAATTCTTGCAAGGTATGGGCGCGAAACCAATCGGAAAGTTCAGCCACTTGGGCATCGGTTAACCCTGAATATGCCTTACCGATATTCAACAGCGTTGGCTCGGTTTCGCTTTGGCGGACGGCAAAGGTATAGTCCGAGAGGAAACGATGCCGTTTGCCACTCCCCACCTCGGCGGCTGTAACAACAACATCCAGTGTTGCCATTGCACGTTTGATTTTCAACCAATCACGTCCCCTTCTACCGGGTTTGTAGGTTGAATTCAAATCTTTTACCATTAAGCCTTCATTTCCTCTGGCTCTTGCAGCGGTGAATTCTGCATCTAAGCCGGAAATATCGCTGACTTGTTGGGAAAGTCCACAGCGTACTCTTTGAGTATCGAGGTGAAGTGATTCAAGAATATTTCGCCGTTTGGCAAAGGGTTCGTTAATCAGAACTCGCCCAAACGCATACAAGACATCGTAAGCAATGAAAGCAACAGGAACAGCGGCAAGTAATTCGTCTGAAACTTTTTTGCGTCCCAGTCGCTTTTGCAGTTCTTGAAAGGGGAGGATGCGTTCTCCTTGAATGGGTACAATCTCTCCATCTAAAATTAAATCGGCTGCTTCATCGCTATGTTTTGAGGCTAAGTTGATAGCCGCAAGCGGTTCGATTAAATCGGGAAAACTGGCGGTAATTTCATCGAGTGTCCGGGAGAAAATAGCAACACCCTTACCATTGCAAACTGTGCCGTGGAGAATTGAGTTATCTTCCTCTAAGTAAGGGGCAATGTGAACTTGGGCGCGAATCCCGTCATACTTGTCTTCAACCGCAAATCCAGCAGGCATTTGTTTGGCTACTTCTGTTAAATCGTCGGCGGGAGTTGCCAACATAAATTTAATCGGGTGAAATAGTCGCATTTGGGCTTCGTCAAGTTTCTTAAGCCTTGCCATTAAGGCAGTTTCGCCAATATCTCCGATTAGCATATTGACCCACTGTACCTTGGAGATATCGGTTTCGTTAAGACGAGCGATCGCATCTTCAACGGCACCTTCTTTCAGTCCAATCCGCAAATCGCCTGCTAACAGCTTGACGATATACTTGGCTTCTAGAGGTGTTGCCATCTTCAACAACTCTATAACCAGTTCGGTTTTGCGTTTGGTTCCTGTTGTCGCTGCTAAGAGTTCGAGTTGGTTTGATAAGGAATCAAGGGTGAGAATGGGTTGATGCTGTGAACGTTGTGGATTATTGGTAAACGCTTCCTCCGTTACGTCACCGGGGTCGCCCAGTTTTACTAATCGTTCTTGAAGGGCTGATTTTTCTTGTTCGCTTACTGCTGCGATCGCACTCAGCAAAGCCGCTCCACCTATATTAATAGTACGCTGGTCTCGTAAGGGAAATATATAACCGGAAAAGTATCGTGCAGCTAGTACTAAGTCATTATCCGATAGTGAGGTAAAATAGCTACCCAGTAACGATGCTTTTGTCAAGCGCTTTGTTGTTGCTCCAACTTTTTCAGCTACAGAAGCAAAATCAATGAAGGCTCCAGGATTTAATTCTGGACTTTGATTAAAGTTGGTTTCAGTTTCGACGTTTGGGCGTGTCAACTTGGGGTTTTTAGTCATGCCTGAACCTCGATAATGTTCTCCCCTGTGGCAACAACCTTTCGCTTGCTTTTTGTTTTTTTCAGCTCTACGTTAGTTCCCTGGCAGGTAGGGCAAAAGTAAATTATTCGGGTTTTCTCTCCTTCTTCATCTGCTCTAGTAACTTGACGAAGTTGGCGGATTGTGCCGCCACAGTCTAAACACGGCAGGTTAGTGCGGCGAAAAACGTAGTGCCTTGTGCCGTACTCGCTTCCAGGTGTGTAGACAAGGGAGGGGTTATTAATAAGATGTGAACGCGCTTCATCTGATACGGTGAAGCCGCCTGTAGCGTAGGCGCGTTGAGCCATTAAGGGAATTGAATGAATTAGGCGTTCTAGTTCCGATGCTGTCAAATCGGCAACTTTTCGCCACGGATCGAGGCGACAATCAAATAGTATTTCGGCTCTCAGGTAGTTCCCAATTCCGGCAAGAATCTGTTGATCGAGTAAGGCAGCACCAATGGCGCGATCGCTATTTTCGGGTGTCACCAGCTTTTGCAGGAACTCAGGTGCATCGAAGGGCTTTTCGTCTGGATAGGGTAGGATATCTGTACCGAGAGTGCGTAAGTTTTCGACAATTTCAAAGGGATTGCCCGTGCCTAAATCAAAAATGGGTGCAGAGTAAAGAATGGCGCAGGCATCGGGTACGACAATACGCGATCGCTCGCGGCGATCTATTTCTTGGGGTGGATTGTCTAAAACTGCCCAACTTCCCCACATCATCAGATGGGAGTGGAAGTAGTAACCACCTTCAATTAAGCCGACTAGGTGCTTGCCATGCGAGAGGACTCGTTCGATACGCTTGTTGAGTAAGACACCTGGATGCTCTTTTTCCCAAACTTTTGCTGTCTTTGTCCGTGCCAAGAGTGACACGATGGGTTTGCCCCAAAGTGCCTGATTCAAGGCATCGGCAAACCGTCTGACTTCTGGTCCTTCTGGCATGACTGTGAGAGAGTGTTACTTTTTTTACTTTAAAGATGTGGCTACCTCGTCAACATCCTTCCTCATATAGAGGCTAGACATGGGTATGGAAGCGACTGCGCTCTTGTCCGCCCCGGCTCCAAAAACCCGAGTACACCAAGCGAAGCAGGCAGATTTATTGATTAAGTATACGATTGGCACGACCTTTAACCTATTGAATGTTTTGGATTTCTTTCAACAGACATACAAAATCGTATGGAATAAGGGACGGCACATCATCAATCACCTTCGCGATGATCTCCAATTTCAATTGAGATTCTTTTTGAAACCGCCTCAGCTCTTGAAAGGCATTTTTCAGAGTTGTTTCTAAATCATGTCCTTGGGTATGAAGAAACCATTTGGGCAAGCTTATGACTTGCCCACTGAGGTATTGACATAACAATTTGTCATCTTCGATTGTTGGAAGTATATGAGGTTTTACTTTATTTACTACGAAATCAGCTACCTCTTGAAGCCGAGTACTATCAAAAGTTACAAAGTTAGTATAGTTTTCATGCATACTAAGTCCAATGGCACTTCGTTCTATCCACTTTTCTCGCAAAAGGAAAGCTGCAACAAGAACTGGATCAAGAATATAATTTTCGATGCTATAACGGTTTCCTTTACCAAGAACTTTAATGCGCTCGTTGCCACAATTGGTTAAATCCCAGTCAATAATCCCGTAGACTGTTCGACTGCCTCCATTTTTCAGTTTATTAACAATGTCTTTTACTTGCTCACAATTACCGTTTCCTCTTGCTCCGGATGCAATGAAGTTAAGTGACACTTCGGGTATCAAATACTCTCTTAGCTTTTCATACAATCGTTCATAGAACTGAACATCGTAATGGCTTTCGACAAACACTTGACGACGATTCTCGTAATCTATACTTAAGGTTGGAACCCCAGTAGTCAAAATGGACAAAGCTTTATCTTTCGTAGTCTTCTGCATCCGTCTTTGATCAGTCTTATACATCGCGTACAGAGATTCTTCTGGAGCAAGAGCTACTGTGGAAGGTGAATGTGTAGTTAGAATCACCTTAATCCCATGGTGATTGACCAAAACATCTTGAATAGTACTTAAAAGAGATTGAGTCATTGAAGGGTGTAAAGGTGCATCAATCTCATCGAATAATAGAATCTTTGGATAATCTACGATTTGACGACGATCTCCTGCATAGTAGAGACACAATGCAAAAGACATTAATACTCTTTCGCCTGAAGACAGATTGTTAAACTTTACTTGTGAGTTCCTTATTTTATCAGTGAGAATTGGCTCGTAAGGTCGATCATCATATTTCGGTGGATGGTTAATCCTAAAATCGAGATTTGCTGCTTCAAGAACACTATTTACAAAATCCCAAGGTGGTTCACCATACCTATCCACGAACTCCTCATCAGTCAAAAAAGTGACGGATTCACCATCGTGATTCGCAACATACCTAATTCGATTTCTGAGCCAATTGCTTTGATAGTTAGCAAAGAGACGACTAAATGATTGTTGAAACATATCAATAGGTTGCCAACTGCTGGGAAAGTGCTCATAAAAATCATTTTCCTCAAAAGCAATAAAGGGCTTATTAGTATTTCTTTGAAAGAGGCTAACTAGTCGTGATCTATTATTAGGATCATTTTGTGTAAATCTAGCAGCTACATTTTGAGTTGCACTAGAAGTGGCACTCTGAATTGCTTGGATAATCTGATTTGCTTGCTCTGGAGTACTACCTGTTAAAATTAGTTTTTCTGGTGTGAGACTTATGAGCTCACTTATCTCAAGTTTGTCTAAATCAAATCGATTCAATTGCTGAAGAGTTTGAGAAATTTGAGGTCGATATTCTTTTATATACTGAGAAAGTTCATTCCAAAAATTATATCTTTCTTGAGTGATTTCATAAGGTGCGAAAGCACCTGTATCTTGTGGAATGAGGTTTGTCCAATCAAATCTACGAATCGGACGTGTCTGATTGTTTACTACAATATCGTCAATTTGCATTGAGCCATTTTCAATTGCCTCTAGCAGATGACTCTTCCCTGCACCATTCACCCCTGTGAGAACCACAAAATTAGGTAGTTCTGTTTCTGGGAAAGAAGCTATTGATTTGTGAACCCTGAGAAACGACAATCTCATAGTGTTTGTCAATATTCAAAAATATGCAGACGAGTTACAAATTTTTAGGCTGAGTGCCCAGGCTGGAATCATCTGTTCAAATTTTATACAAGCTGCACACATCGGCAGAACTATATATTAAGTGTCAGATCCGCTGAAGCACAATTTGCTCACGCAGACCTGGCGAGGCTTTGAGCACATCACCAAACACCGGCTCTGACTTGCCCCGCGTATAAATATCTGCATGGTCAAACAAACAGGGTAATGTCTGCTTCCAGAGCTGCCTTAATAGCCCGAGATGCACTTTCCCGCACATCTGTAGAAAGCGGTGTATCATCCCAAGTGCTGCCAATATTCAAGCAGCCAGTGTACCTGGGCGTTGTTAGCTTGTGTCTTTCTTGCTAAAGCACTAGCGGTTTTATAATTGAGAGATGCAAAAGCTTACCATGACCCGGCCTGACGACTGGCATCTGCATCTACGTGACGGTGCGTCGCTGAAAGCGGTTCTGCCCCACACGGTGCGTCAGTTTGCCCGTGCCATCGTCATGCCGAACTTGAAGCCCCCAGTACGCTCGGTAGCTGATGCGGCGGCTTATCGCGATCGCGTCCTCGCAGCGATTCCGGCTGGCAAACAGTTTGAGCCACTGATGACGCTCTACCTCACCGACAACACCAGCCCCGAAGAAATTATCCGGGCTAAAGAATCCCAGTTTGTCAAAGCGGTAAAGTACTACCCAGCCGGTGCAACGACTAATTCAGACTTCGGTGTGACGGACATGAGTAAGTGTGATCGCGTCTTTGAAGCAATGCAGCAGGTAGATATGCCTCTACTACTGCACGGGGAAGTGACCGCTCAAGATGTTGATATGTTCGATCGTGAGAAGGTATTTATCGAGCGACATTTGATCCCCCTCAAGCAGCGATTTCCTAACCTGCGCGTGGTGCTTGAGCACGTTACCACCTCAGATGCTGTGCAGTATGTCCTGTCTGCGAACAACATCGCTGCAACGATCACCCCACAACATTTGTTATTTAACCGCAATATCCTACTTCAAGGTGCCATTCGCCCCCATTTTTATTGCCTGCCAATTTTGAAACGTGAGGAGCATCGCAAAGCCCTTCTGCAAGCGGCAACCTCTGGCAATCCTAAGTTTTTTCTTGGCACCGATAGCGCCCCCCATCCCCGCAATGGCAAAGAAAGTTCCTGTGGCTGTGCGGGTTGCTACTCGGCTCTGCACGCGATGGAGTTATACACAGAAGCTTTTGAGAGCGTTGATGCACTCGATAAACTTGAAGCTTTCGCCAGCTTCTATGGACCAGATTTTTATCAACTCCCGCGTAATACTGAACAGATTACTTTGGGCAGAACGACTTGGCGCGTTCCCGATGAAGTGCCATTTACTGAATTCGGACTTGTGCCCTTACGGGCAGGTCAGGAAATGACGTGGCAAATGCTTGACGCTAGCATGGCTGAAGCTAATTGATTTGGATGATCGTGTAATAGACACGCTATTCCTTAGTACCACTCGTCATTGATGGGGTTCGGAATTCGTCCCCTAGGTACGCGATTACCTGTAGTTGTTGCCACTGTGAATTCCGAACCCCTTTTAGGGTGACCTGTACTTAGTATCCTTTGGAGATGCAAAAACCACTCATCGGGTCATTGCCGATATTCAAGCCGAGGGTACTTGTTGGTGTGGCAGTACCGTTTGGCAAGGACAGACGGCGATGCTCTCTTAGCGTTTCGTCTTGGGCAACAACGGATGCTGATGTAGAAAAAAGTTTGGCAGCTATACTGCGAGTGGCTGGGAAATATTGTTCTGGTGAATTTTAGGATGAGTGATCGCATAGCTGCCGTCTTTTTACCTAAGTTCGATGTAAGGGACTCGCCAATACACAGGTATCGGAGTAGAACAAGCGACGAAGCTGTAGACTCAACATCGGGTATTGTAGAGGCATTAACAAAGTTATTTTGTGAACACTTGGTTTGACACCGCACGTTTAGGTATGTTTGTCCATTGGGGACACAGTTCTCAGCATGGCTGTGAATTGTCCTGGCCTTTGGTGGGTGGTGTATTCAGCCTGCCTTTTTGTAGCGACATTTCTGTTGATGAATATCACAGCAGTGCGAAAACTTTCAACCCTCAAAACTACGAACCCAACGAGTGGGCACGTCTCGCTAAAAGCTTGGGTATGCAATACGCTATTCTGACGACCAAGCATCACGATGGCTTTGCGATGTTCCACACGCAGCCGTCAAACTTCTCCATCCAGCATTCGCCCTACGGCAAAGATCTTGTGCGGGAATTCATTGAGGCGATGCGCTCAGTTGGAATTCGCATTGGCTTGTATTTCTCATTAATTGACTGGCATCATCCCGATTACCCGGCATTTACACAAGCTGATAAACCTTATGTTTTTGGTCAGTCTCGTCAGCCTACCCCCGAACAGTGGGAGCGGTTCATCCCGTTTATGTTTGGGCAAGTGCGGGAGCTCCTGACCAACTACGGCAAAATTGACATTCTCTGGTTTGACGGGGCATGGGAGCGCACACCGGAACAATGGCAGGCATCAGCGCTTAACGAGCTGATTCGTTCCTTGCAACCGGAGATTCTAATCAACGATCGCTTACCCGGATTCGGTGACTTTGACACCCCAGAACAATTCATTCCCCCCCAACCATCTAAGCGAGCCTGGGAAACTTGCATGACTATCAATGAAAGCTGGGGCTACAACGCATCTGATCGCCATTTCAAGTCAGCACGTCAGTTAATCCATACACTGTGTGAAGTAGCGGGCAAAGGTGGCAACCTGTTGTTGAACGTTAGCCCGATGGGTGACGGTCAAATTCAGCCGGAGTTACTTGAGCGCTTAGCTGTGATGGAAGCCTGGATGTCTAACAATCAAGAAAGTATTATTGGCACTCAGCCAGGACTAGAACCGTGGCAATTCTACGGGTCTTCCACGCGGAGGGGTGATCGCATTTATTTGCACTTACTGATGAAGCCCTATGACACCATCTCAGTGCGGGGCGTGCCGATTAAACACGTTAAATCTGTGCGCGTTCTAGCTGACGGGACGGAACTTCACTACACTACCCGTTGCGCGATCGCGGACTCGATCATGAATCCCAACCCCCTAGGTGAGTTAACAATCCAAGTCCCAGAAGCCGTTATTGACCCCCACGCCACCGTTATTGCCATTGATTTCGCTTCAGCTAATGACTCAATCTAAGGAAGCTCTGCTAGTTTTCCAACCCAGCCGCCCTAACGTTACCTGGAAAAACGCCTATATTAAAACTTATTGAGCAAGCTCAGGCGAGCGAGAAAGACTAAGGAGTACCTGTGACGACCCAGACTAGTCTGCAAGGGGATACACATGACGCTGTTGAACAATCTTCCGAGGAAGAGAAAGAACTCTTCCAATGGACAAAGCAGTGGTATCCAGTAGCCGTTGTAGATTTCTTAGACCCATCTCGTCCCCTAGCCATGCAGTTGCTAGGAAAGGATATTGTCTTGTGGCGGGATGGCTCTGGTCAATGGCGTTGCTTTGAAGATTTTTGTCCCCATCGACTCGCCCCACTTTCGGAAGGTCGCGTTGAGTCGGATGGCACCCTTTTATGTGCCTACCACGCTTGGCGCTTTGATTCTAAGGGGAACTGCGTCAGCATTCCCCAATCTAAAGATCAGCAGACTGAGGCGAAGCACTGCTCAAACAAACAGTCCTGTGCTGTTGTCTATCCGACGCAGGAACGTCAAGGTCTTTTGTGGGTATGGGCATCCTCAGGTCAAGAGGCACAAGTTGAAAGTCAATTAAAGATACCGCGAATTATTCCAGAGCTAGAGGAGGACTCGGATAGGGTAGTGCAGCTCTTTTGGAATGTCCGTGACCTTCCTTATGGATGGGACTTTTTCATGGAAAATGTGGCAGACCCAGCGCATGTGCCCGTCTCCCATCATGGAATTATGGGCAGCCGATATAAGGATGCCAAGTACTACGACATGATTCGAGTCCGGGAGATGTCTACTCAGGGAGGTTTCTCCTTTGAAATCACACCAGTTGCTCCAATGCTCAAGCAAAAGGTTCACGACTTTCAACCGCCCTGTCACATGAGAGTTGTCTCAACTTTTAAGGATGGCGGCAAGCTCATCCTCGCTTTATATGCCAGCCCAACCCGTCCTGGATGGTGCCGTCATATCGGATGCCAGGTATTAGTCAAGAATGAGGCAGGGAAACAGCCGCCAGGTGTGGGATTCTTTGGGCTACCGATGCCGACCTGGTTAGGTCATGTGTTGGCATCTCTGTTCCTGCATCAGGATGCGGTGTTTCTCCATTACCAGGAGAAGATTTTAGCCAAACGGGGCAAGGACAGATGGCTGGATGCTGTCTATACACCCAATCCCCAAGACAAGATGGTGATTGCCTTTCGTCAATGGCTCTCAAAAAGAGCTGGGGGCGGTATCCCTTGGGATTCAGGATGTAATTCGGAACTTCCATCAGCCGAGCGAGACAAGCAGAAATTGTTTGATGTCTGGGCAACCCATACTCAACATTGCCAGGTTTGTCAGGAGGCACTGAAAACTATTAACCGTCTTTCTGTGTTGGCTTATGTGGCGGCGGTGGTGTGTTTTGGTCTAGGCGTGATGGTGGATGCACGAGCTGTGGCGATAAAGGTAGCGGCAGCGCCTCTAGAACAAACAGCCACATCTTTCTTAACTGTTGTCCCTCCTGCGGGATTTGGGTTAGCGCTATTGAGTGCAATCCTATTGGCAATAGTAGGATACCTGCTTAAGAAATTCAGTCGGCTCTTCTATGTTTATGAGTTTGAACACGCTCACAATCACTGATAGATCAACTAGAGTGAGTACTTTCGCCCCTTGCCGTAGATTCGGTTGACACTTCTGAAACTCAACATCTGAGCTGATGATAGGTCGTTAAGCCAACTTTCTCTGCAATCTTGCAGTAGAGCGACTTTGCGATCACGACACGAATTCTTGTTGCGATCGCACCTGACGACAGGTTGTCCCACCTTGACCTTCCGTTAATATTAACGGAAGGTCACAAAAAGTGAGAGTGGCGCGATCACGACGAGGAAACTGAATTAGCCCGGATGAGAAAACTGATAAGGCTAAAGCAAGGAGACACTCCTCCCGTGGTGCTTTCATGAAAGCACCACGGGGAACGTTAGGCAGAACTAGCGATCGCCTACGGCTTTACTCGAAGCTGATCGCACAGATGACGATATTCCCGGCGTTTAAACAGCTGTTGGTGCTACTGTGCGTGCAGAAACCTGATGCGGGCTTTCACCAACTTTGCACATGCGAATTCCACCACTTGGTGCTAGGGTTCCACCTCGACGTACAGGTTTGACTTCCTGGGTTTCTAACAGTTCCAACTCGCACTCGTTGAGGATGGTGCTGAGAACCAACGTCATTTCATACATCGCTAAGGCTGCCCCTATGCAACGGCGAACTCCACCACCAAAGGGCAGAAACTCATAGGGAGAATAATTCCTTTCGATGAAACGTTCGGGACGAAAATTATGAGAGTCTGGATATAAGTCTTCTCGGTGATGAACCAGGTAAATACAACCCATCAGCAGCATACCTGGTTGCAAGTCATAGCCTTGAATTTGCATCGACTTTTCCACCCGGCGTGGCAGCGTTACTAGGGCTACCGGATGAATCCGCAACGTTTCATTGCAGACGGCGGTGAGGTAGGGAAGTCGGGCAAGCGCCATCAGGTCAGGGGTGTCTCGATAAGCCGCCAGTTCTGCCATCAGCTTATGTCGGACTTCAGGTAAGCGGTGAACCCAATAGAATGCCCAAGCGAGTGCCGTAGCGGTCGTTTCGTGTCCAGCTACTAGCAAAGTTATGAGTTCATCGTGCAGTTGGGCATCTGTAAGCCCTTGTCCCTCTTCGTCTCGTGCGCTGAGTAGTAGTGACAGTACATCTTTCCGCTCCGGGTTAGGCTCAGCCCTTCGCTCTCGAATTTCAGCATAGAGCAGATCATCTGTCTCTTGAATCAGTCGCCGCACTTTTCCAGCTAGGCTCCAAGAGCCGAGGTCGAGCATCAGTTGTGGGAAGAACACCAAGATTGAGGTGACAGGAGTGGTAATCAGATTGAGTCTCTCAGCCAACAAGCGTTCAAGTCGTCTGTAGCGCTCGCCCTCATGAAGCCCAAACACTACCTGTAAAATCACTCGCATCGTGATTTGCTGCATGGCATCCCGGACGTAAAAAGGTTTGCCAATTTCCCAAGTTGCCATCACCTCACGAGCAATCGTGTAGATCGAGTCACCATAGGCTTTCATCCGTTCGCCATGAAACGGTGGCATAATTAACTGTCGCCGTCGCCGATGTTGCTTGCCGTTGAGGAGAATCAGCGAGTTTTCACCGAAAATTGGCTTGGCTAAAATGTTGACGTCGCCAGGAGATGTAATCTCCTTAGTGCTGTCATGAGTAAGAACATATTGTATGGCTTCCGGGTGGTTGAGCAGGATAAGAGGCTCTGGATTAACCGGAGAAATTTCAGCTTGGAAACAATCGCCAAACCGCTGAAAGTTCGTCCTCATATACCCTAAGGGATTAAATACCCACTGTAACAGCTGAACAAGAGCTGGAGTGTTTGAGCGAGGAATGCTAGCCATAAATATATCTCTATTTGAGCCGGTTCCACGTTTGATGTTATTAGTTTAAAGGCTACACCAGCTAGTTTCTGACTCGCTTTCTGAACTCTAGAGCTTTTGTATACGAAGCGATCGCTCCGTATTAGAAACGCCAGGTGGGTGAGAGCGCTCGCTGCTGCAAAAACGTACAAGACACTTCAGGATGAATGACAGATGCTGAGGCTACCCATTTAAGGTTGGGACGGCACGAGAGGTTGTCTGTTGCGATGTCATCAGCGAGCCGGAGTAGCGATCACTCCCACCATGCCCAGAAACGTCATTACCCAACTGAAGTCTGTGTTAACCACTCAACGCCCTCAAGAGACTGCCAAGTTTTGGCGCGATCCAGCGTTGGATAACTTGGAAATGTTACGCGCTACTTATCTGACTCAAACGTTTTCACGGCACACCCATGACGGCTACGCCATTGGTGCGGTCGAAGCAGGAGTTCTGGAATTTACCTACCAAGGTTCTGTTCACCGAGCACCTGCGGGCAGCATTGTTATTATTCATCCTGGAGAAGTTCATACAGGACACACCGGAACCCAAAACGTTTGGACGTACCGGATGCTGTATCCAGAGATTTTACTGGTGCAGAAAGCGGCTACAGAACTGGTTAAGCGATCGCCTACGTTGCCCTATTTTCCCAATCCAGTCATTCAGAATCCGCATTTAGCAGCACAACTGCGACAACTCCACATCCTACTTGAAACATCCACCTCTGTGTTAGAGCGAGAATCTCGATTTCTTTGGATGCTTGCTCAATTACTCGCGAGGTATGCACAGTGTCGCTCCCACATTGCACCGTTAGAGAAAGAGCGCCAGATTGTTCAGCGAGTTCAAGACTATCTTATAGCCAACTACATGCATAGTATTTCGCTGGAGCAGCTAGCTGGCGTTGCCAACCTCAAACCCCTGCGCCTGTTGCGGGTGTTTCGCAAGCATGTTGGGTTACCTCCCCACGCCTATCTAGTGCAGACGCGAGTTGCTTATGCCAAAGCGCTCTTGAGTCTGGGATTGCCAATCTGCCATGTTGCTGCCGATACGGGTTTCACTGACCAAAGCCACCTCACCCGTCACTTTAAGCGGTTGGTTGGAGTCACCCCCAAACAGTACGCGCTGGGATGCGGCAATAACGTACAAGATTTTCAGATGGAGATTCTCTAGGCTGGAAATGTTTTCAAGCTTTAGCCACGATGACTCGCTCTTGTCTGTCAACCCATTTACCTACGCCATTGTCCGAGTTTTTGGCTGGAAGTCGGGCAATTTTTCCACTGGTTGTTGGGGCAATTCCCTTTGGGATTATTTATGGAACGCTGGCAACTGGGAGCGGTCTTTCAGTTGCCGGAACCCTGGCGATGTCTGCGTTTGTGTTTGCTGGGTCGGCTCAGTTCATCGCCGTGGGATTACTGGCAACGGGAACGGCTCTACCGCTGATTTTGCTGACAACGTTGGTTGTGAATCTACGTCACCTGCTTTACGCGATCAGTTTGCTTCCCTACATCAGGCATTTACCTCAGCATTGGAAGATTCCCATCGGCTTCTGGTTGACGGATGAAGCCTTTGCTGTGGCGATCACCCGCTACAGCCAAAACGACTCCTCACTCCACAAGCATTGGTATTACTTGGGGGCGGTTCTGCTGATGTACGGCAATTGGCAACTGTGCACCCTTGTTGGTGTGTCTATCGGGCAACGGCTACCGGGTGCGGCGAACTGGGGACTCGACTTTGCGATGTCCGTTACGTTTATCGGCATGGTAATTCCCTACCTCAAGACTCAGCCCATGTTGGTGGCGGTTCTCGTTGCAGGCGTTACGTCACTATTGGCTCACCCCTTACCTCACCAACTGGGCTTGATCGTGGCAGCACTGGCGGGAGTTGTCGCCGGATTCAGCACAGAAAAACTCAAACTCAAGGGTGTTCGCGATGAATGAACTAGTTCTAATTGGCGGGATGGCGCTGATCACCTTCTCAATCCGCTATGGGTTGATTGGAATGAGTGGATGTATCCAGCTTTCCCCACAGCTTATGCATTTGCTGCGCTATGTTCCTCCTGCTGTTTTAACCGCGATCACTATGCCGACCATCCTAATGCCGACCGGTGATGAACTGATGCTCAGTCATACAAATGCTCGATTGATTGGGGCAGCCGCCGCGATTCTTGTTGGCTATCGGACAAAAAATCTGTTGCTAACAATCCTGCTGGGAATGCTGACGTTTTTCACTTGGCAGTGGCTCCTCCAACTCAACTGAAGTTAGTGACTGCACTCGTCGCGATCTCCTCTTATAAATGGTTTGAAAAGGCTGAAAAATAATAGAGTTTGCGTAAGTATCGGGTCTAGAGTGTGGGTGGCAAGATTGCTCACCCCGCCGCACTGCTTAAACTTGCCCTGGCTTAGGGAATATAGGGAGACTCTAGAGCGGGAGCACGGCTAGTCGCGACCAGACCCTGATAAATTGAGGTGGCGACTTCAGCACGGGTCGCGGCGCGATTGGGATTGAGAAAATCAATGTTGGGGTAGTTCACGGTGAGGTCGCGGAAGGTCGCCGCCGCCACACCATCAAGGGCATAAAAAGGAATTGAATTGTAGTCACGGAAGCCACCGATCACGCTGGCATTGGTTCCATTCGGCTTAAACTGTAGACCGCTCGCCAGAGCGACTAAAACCTGAGCGCGGGGCATGGGCTGAGCTGGGTTAAAGACTTTGCCAGGATAACCACTGAGAAAGCCTTCGGTGTAAGCGGTTTGGATGGCGCTGGCGGCCCAATAGCTGCTCTTCACATCACGAAAACGAACGGCACTGCGAACAGTTGGTCGCTCGAATGCCTGCCCGACCAAGATGGCAAACTGGGCACGAGTAATCGGCTCGTCGGGACGAAAGCTACCGTCGGCAAAGCCGCGAATCACACCGCGCTCGACGAGTGCTTGAATGAATGGTGCTGCCCAATAATCTGACGGTACATCTGAAAAAGTGGTTTGCGCTTGAGCCGGAATCTGTCCCACTAGTGAGACCAGTGTTGCAACGGTCAGGCTGAGGGACATTAATCGAATAAATCTGCTAGAAAATTTAGCTTGAATAGACATGAGTAATGAGTCGATGATGAGGTAGAAATTGGTCGAGAACGGTGCAATCGAGCACTGAAACGCTCGGCTTGCTCATAGTATTTATTAAGGTTTTCACCCCTCCTCTTCCGTCACTCTGGGGTGAAACCTTGATTTCTCGTTGGCTGAAATGGCGAAAATTCGTTGATTTTTCCGAGACTGATGAAAGAGCGCTAATCTGTTGACGGCAAAAAAACCAAACTGATTGAGGCTTTCAGGTGTTGCTACGAGGGACACTGAGTTTTTATGGATGAAACTGATTCCTGATTCCAGAAAAACTCTCTCGATCAGGATTGTTTAAAAATGTCGCTTCGCTAACGCAGCAGCGCGGGTGCGATCGCGTTCTTCCTCGGAGTCAAGCTATCAAACCTGTAAATCACCTTCAGCGAGCGTATTATGCGGAAAGAGTCGGCATAAACGCTACATTAAGGTTTTATGGTATTGCACAGAATCATTCAGCCTATATACCCGCTGCGGGATCTTCTGCGGAAGCGTTCTGCATAAGAATTGTTAAGCCCTGCTGCATGTACTTCACCACACCTCTTATGCCAGAGAAATCTGCACCAGAAATTGAACTGATACGCGCAGCGTATGCTGCCTTCAACGCGCGAGATATTGATGCCGCCCTCGCCCTCATGACTCCCGACGTGGCTTGGCCGAAGGCGTTCAAAGGCGGCTTTGTTCGTGGGACTGAAGAAGTCCGCGCTTACTGGACCCAGCAGTGGAGCGAGATCAATCCACACGTCGAGCCGATTGCCTTTTACCCGGAAGATGCTGGGCAGGTGTTGGTCGAGGTGCATCAGGTCGTGCACGACCTGACCGGAGCTGTGCTTGCCGATGAGCACGTTGGTCATCGTTATACCATTGAGCATGGCTTGATTCAAACCCTGGAAATCTGTCCACCTCCATTGTCGGGTCACTGAGCCTAACAAGGCGCTATAACGAACGGCGGGGTAGTGTCTGGCGCCGAGAGGTTGCTTTTCCTCCCGCCGTCACTGAGTTTTCAGCCGTTAGGTCTTGCTGCATATCCTTCACTACACCCTGACTGCCTGACAGAAGTGGGGCGGCACCAAGCTGACCTTCCGTTAATATTAACGGAAGGTCGGGAGGTTTAAGGGGGTGCGATCACGTTGGGGTGAAATGGGGTAGTTTGGCGCGATCGCCTTACACCAAATCATCCCATAGCCCAGTCACTTCCCGTTCGGCTTCAAAAAGTACATCACATCGGAGCGCAGGACATATTTCCTCCCTCGAATGACGCGAGTACCCTCGTGTAGCAGCTCATGGCGGAAGCACAAAGCCATACCGTTTTTGGGAACTACGGATACATCGGGTACCGCCTCTTTTTCGAGTAATGCAAGATAGTGCTGGTGAATATAGAAGCGAGTGTCGCCCCCTTCAAACCCATCGCTGAGGTAGATCATTTATGAACCATCCCCATGTGGTGCAAAGCGCTGACCGGGGTCGTAGCGGTAGAATCGGAGGCGCTCATTCAGCCCGCCCACCGTCCAGTTATCGATGGTCGCGGGGACATATTCAGCAATCCGATGCCATAAGTCGGCTGCACGCTGCTTATCATCTAGGATTACTCGATCGTTATTGCGAACGCGCCCCGTTCAACTACGACACCGAAAAGCTTCAGCATTAAACCCACCCTACAACTCCTCGTATTTAAGAAACTGCCAGTTCCCGGTCGATCTGTAGCCGAGCCTTGACGATCGCCGTATCCGGCGGCTTGTACCAACGTGCCAAGCGCTTGCTGTCGGACTGCCTTTCTGTCGTCGCTGGCTAGTGTGAGGTAAGATTACTTTGTAGTCTTGTGCTGTTGTGGGGTGTCGGAAAAGGTGCATTTCCCGTCACTCTCTCCCGGTTTCTGTGACGGATTCCCCACAGGAGAAATCATTGCCAATGAGGCGATCGCCCCTCGCACTTGGTCAGGTCTGACCTCCAAATACTTCTGAAGCTGACTCAAGTTCCTGTGACCGCTGACTTCTTGGACAATTCGCAAAGGGATGCCTGCATCTGACATCTGGGTTAATGCCGTGCGTCTTAAACTGTGAGTTGATGCTCCATAAATGCCAACTCTTAAGCAAGCTTTTTTAAAGACTCTCGCAGCGGAGTCCACATTTATAGGGTTGTGACCGTCAAGCCCTGGAAACAGATAGAGGCACTCATTTGGCGCTTGGTAACTCGTGAGCAGCGAGCGCAAGTCTTCAAAAACCGGGATAGTACGTGTAGCAAGCTTCCCTTTCGTACTCCCTTTGCGGATAATTAGTTCAGGTCTAACCTGTCCATTAGGTGCATAGACATCAGCAACTTGCAGCGTAACTGCCTCATTAATCCGACAAGCACAGAATAGGCAGATGCCGAACAAAGCGTGATCGCGTTGTGTTGGCAAACCCTTGCTAAAAAGCAACTGGATTTCAGCTTGAGTAAGAATCTTTGCTTTGCCGTGTCGGTCGATTTTCATGGGGAATTTCGTTCTTCTCCATGATTTACCGCAATCAGGTGGTGCCTGTCTACTGGTGAGTCAAATAACGACTTGGATTGCCTGACAAAAGCCTGTACCATCGGCATCGAAGAACAACCCACGCCTAGCGCTGTCATAGATAAAGCGATCGCTCAGCCAATTAAATTAAGCCAAGGAGAGTACCTCACCTGTTGTGACTTCGCACTGAATCAATTCAACCCGTTGCTGTAGAACAGCTTTATCTAGATCGGTTAGGATTAATCGGCTACCTGCCATCAATAACTGTTGGGTTAGTTCCTGTCCGAAGCCACCGGCTGCACCCGTAATCAGCACCACTGCCTCGCGTAGCTGGGTCATATCGAAAGCTCCCTCTTATCGCTTGGATCAAATTTTAGGTGAACTGAGTGCATTTAGTAGTAGCAGTGACCAAGGCACCTTTATATTAGGAACCAGCCCAGCGTACTTTCTCAAGAAGGGCAATGCAAATGGAAGTAGGAAACGGAGAGAGCGTAAGGATACAGGAAGCTCGCCGTTCTGATCTACCAGTCCATAGTGTTGAGCCAGTTCGGCAACAATCTGCACCCGACCTGTCCGACGCATCACAGTTGGGTCGGCTGCCAACGCCGCGATGACTCGTCCTGTTAGCAAAGGAGTTTCCCAGTTGTAGCCCTCCCTGATCGCTGAGGTTTGTGGGTCAGCCGCACGGCTTTCATCCATTTCGGCAGCCAAACGGGAAATGTGTTCAGTACCAACAATCCCAGGCCAGATTGAGAGCGAAGCAACGTTATGCTGTTTGAGTTCGACAGCCATTTCAGCCGCTAAGCGATCGCAGGCGGCTTTGCCTGCACCATAGGGAACACCAAAAATGTAAGACAGCCCCCCCCATGAGGAGATAGTGCAAATGAGTCCTTGCTGATGTGCCGTCATCAGGCGGGCAGCAAAAACACTGGCAACATAGTGACTGCGAAGACCAACATTGTTACAAGCATCCCAAAAACTCGGTTCGCTCTCCCAGAAAGGCTTCCCATTAGCGTTACCCAGTGCTTGTACCCCTGAGTAAACATTATTGACTAACAAGTCAAGCTGTCCCTGCTCGTCTTGGATGCGCTCAAACAGCAAACGCACTTGCTCGTCCGAACTGTGGTCTACATAGACGGGAAGGCATACACCACCAGCTTCCTCAACAGCTAATTGTGTCTCACTCAGGCTCCCTGAGATGTTATCTCCAGAGTTGGAACTCTCTTGAGTGCGACCTGTGATGTATACGGTTGCACCTGCCTCACCGAGTCCAATCGCAATTCCTTTACCAATCCCCCGTGTTGCACCTGTGACCAATGTCACTTTGCCTTCAAGGTGTTTCATGTTCGCTTTTTTTATTTACCTAGTATACGGACGCGCTCGTACCTGGGAATTTTTTGAACGCCGTAACAGGGGACAGCCGTTGCAATTCGTGCCACGGGATTTCGCCTGAAGTCTATCACGATGTGGCTGTTGCAACTCTCTAAACAGGTCGTCTCTGAGAAAGACTGACCCACCCCCTGTACCTGTCATTTTCAGAAGAGGACTTCATCATAATCCACGGAAAAATAGGCTTTCCAAGCTGCGATGAACACAAGTTTTGTACCAGAAGTGCAGTTCACTGACTGTAAAATACCAGAAGTGCAGTTCATTGCATGGTTTGCGTAATGCCCACCATTACTCTTTCAAAAACGGCTGACTTTTTGATGGCTTAATGTAACAGGTTTATGAAAGCCGCCTGAGTTGAAGTTGCTGTGGGTTAGTCAAGGCTTTCAAAAACGAGTGTTTGAGAAAGAACCACGTCATATTGAAGTCGTCTTCTGATGTTGCTGAACTCCTCTTCTGGTTAATGCAATCGTCTTCTGAAAATGACAGGACTCCACCCAAATCCCCCCACCCCGTTCTCATAATCCCTTCTCACAATCAAATGTTTCCGGCGAACACAGAACGCACGCGAGAATTTACTTATCCTTATCGCCAAATGCCGATATTCCGTTAAATAGCATCAGCAGTCCGCTAATTAATATAACTAGGGCTAACCCACCTGCCACTAAATCCATTAAGGAAGTTGTTTCCATTGTTCTTGTCGCTCTCTGTGATTAACTTAGTCTTCTTCTTCCCCAATCAACTCGACCGCACGCGCTAAATCGTGTTCAGACGGTTGGCAGTAACGACGAGTCGTATCTAGACTCTCATGTCCAGCCAGCGCCGCAACCTTCTCCAGTCCCACACCTGCATCAACCAGATTTTTGCAGAAGGTATGTCGCAAACTGTGGGGAGAAAAGTTCTCCAAGTCGCCCTTGTACTTCTCCAAGATGTTTTGCAGTCCCCGCACCGTCACAGCCCCCCGCTGTCCCACAACTACGGGCGTATCTTTCCCGACATGGTCAGAATAACCCAACAACAACAATGCACTTCGGGCATCCTTATTGAGCGGAATCTCACGGCGCTTCGACCCTTTACCCGACCGCACGACTAACATCCCTTTGCGATCGCTAATCCTCACGTCACTCCAGCGCAGCGCACAAAGTTCTCCAGCACGGAGTCCAGTATTGAGCAATAGCTGAACCACCCCCAAGTCCCGTGAGTTGCCACCGCGTTCGACGCGCCGTAGCAAGGCATTTTGAGCAAGGCGGTCGAGCCACTTGGAGGAGGAGCGTACTTCCTTGACGGCTTTGGGAATCTTGGGCAGAGCTTCAATTAATCCCTTCTCCAACGCCCAAGTGAGGAACGTGCGGATTGTAGACAACTTACGATTAATACTTTGGGGTTTAAAGTTGAGTGTGACCAAATGTTGTTTGTATTCTCGCAGGTCAATGGAGGTGACTAGGGGTAGAGACAACTCTTGCCTTTGATTACTTTTAAACCATCTGGCAAAAGCATCTAAGTCACACAAGTAATTTCTAGTGGTGTGATAACTTTTTTCTTGTGACTCCAGCCAGCGGAAAAACCCGTCGCGGGAGGCAGCATAATTATACGAGGAGTTTTTTGGGCGATAATTGGCGAGGTGAGTAATGGGCATCGACGAGGTTTCGTTGAGCGTAGGGGGGATGTGTGCGGATAATACTAATTATACGTGCAGTTTCATCCAACTACGTCGCTTGGGTGTTCCAGCTAGTTGGGGTAAATATAGGGTTCGCACCACCAGAGGTAAAGTAGTTCTGTAAACCTTGTACAGCCTATGTTATTCGAGAAATCATTTTTGGTAAGCGTCGTGAGATGCAATATGGGCAAATTACAGATGAGTCCTTTTACTGTGTCCAACTGCATTCCACAGGGTAATGATCAGAGATGTTATCCAAATCGCTCTGGGTTAACACCTGAGCCCTGGGATTAAGAAGGGATAACTGATAATTGGCAAAGATAAAGTCTATTCTCACAGGTGGAAGGGGTGCTTTTCCCTTATCAGGTATATTTGTCGGAGCAGAAACAGTATATCTATCCCGGCTTTCTTTACACAGGTCAATTAGACCAATGTCAAGTAGACGCTGCATTGGGCGATAATCTATTGACCATTTACCAAGGACTTCGAGCGTGCCGTCTTTAATTGACTCAATGGTCTCATGACCGCTCATGAAATGTAGACGTAAATCGAGCTTCTGGAACAATGCTCGTCTGAGTTCATCTGTATGAAATTCAGCATCTAACGGAGATACTATGTTCATATCCCCCATCACGATAAGTGGTTCGGAAATCTTCTGAATTATTTCAATAAGTTCAGAAATCTCCTCATTGCGAGCCGCCACACTCTTATGAGTTAAATGAACGATGAGATAGTGAATACTGCAGATCTTGACGTGTAAAATCCCATGAAAAAATTTTTCCTTAGGGGTGGGGTATACCTCAATCGGGTATTTTGAAAGCACTCCAACAAAGTTAGCTCTGGGCATCTGGCAGAATTCGGCATGAGTGTAATCACCCCATATCTTGCCATGCTCTTGGAAATGCTTCGAGTTAAACTCTTCAACTTCCATAAGTCCAACGACATCATATGAATGCTGCTTAAGCCATGTATCGAGTTGCTCAGCTCTTGGAGGCGGACACCCATTGAAAATGTTGTAGGTAAGAATATTGAATTGTCTCATCGGTGCTTCTTCCGTCTTAAACCGTGGTTGAAGGTATTTTCTATTCCCGCTTTATCTGTGGGCTTTGAGCAAGGATTTTTTGGCTAACTAAGGTGAAATTAAGTTGAGAAAGATGTCACTCACGGTCTGAAAACCATCGGGAAGGAATTTGGTTGTCATGAGTCCTTCCTCTTTCACAGAATGAATAGGACTTTTCGCTCGTTGAGCTTAGGCAGATTTGCTGTCGTTGAGTTCTTGCTCAAGCTGCTCATCCCAAAAGGCGGCTTCAACCTTATGTCCATCTGGATCACGCACAAAGCAACCGTAGTATGGCTCACTGTATTGGGGTCTGCCACCTGGCGCCCCTTCATCTGTGCCACCTGCTGCCAGTGCTGCTTCGTAGAAGGCATGAACGGCTTCTTTCGTGGGAGCGATAAAGCCAATATGAGTACCATTGCCAACTGTTGCCGGCTGTCCATCGAGCGGTGTTGCCACCCAAAACTCTGGGTACTGTTTGCCATAAGCAATCGCACCTGGATGTTCCATCAGTCGCTTACAGCCTAAAGGGGGCAACACAGCGTCGTAAAAAGCGATTGCCCGCTCAAAATCATTGGTGCCAATCGAAACGTGCGAGAGAATGCTGGGATTCTCATCCATATCTGAATCCTCGCTTTTTTACTGTTGAGACATCCTCTTAAGGATTTTTACTCCTAGCTTCATCACTTTCAAGAATCTCACGACGAACATCGTCTAAACTTTCACCATCTTCTAGAGCATCACTCCAGGTTTCAAGTCCATCCGCATCAGCCTCACGACCTAGCACATCGCGATAGATGTCGTTAATCCGCTCTTTCGCCTCTTCACTATTAGCAATGTTTTCACGCACATCATCAAGTGAATTACCTTGGCGTATTACCGTTCTTGACCAGTCTGTGAGTCCTTCCCGTTCGGCATCACGACCTAGCACATCTTCATAAATGTCTCTGACTTCCTGACGTACTTCTCTCCTTTCGCGAACCGGGCGTCGATTGTCCTGAAAATCATATCTTGTACAACTAACTTGGTTGTAAGGATTCACAACACAAAGGCTCTGTGCCTGGGCAGGAGCGGCAGCCGCCAATGATATTAAACCAAAAACACTCAGAACACTCTTGACCACTGAAGCTTTCAGGGTAGTTTTCATGGCTTGTTCCTCTGTTCGTTTGACTTATAGAGCCTGTTGAACAATTACTTATGTATAGTCTTAGCAAGAGGCGTTGCCTCTTCCTCAAGTGAACCTCTATTAACAAGTCAGTTGTTGTCAGATATAATGCTGCCAAGATTTACAAAAGTTCACTTTTTGCGCCGAGGTGGCTCTCTTTATCCGGTGTAGCTGGGACAAAGCTAGAGTTGGCGTTGAAGTCACCGGAAACGAATGTAACAGTTGAGAGCTGATTGGGAATACACTCCGTTTATTGCATTGCCCTCCAATCTCCAGAAGGGATAAAAGCTGCCCAATAGTAAGGATGCTGGTACTGTCGGTTCTGGAGCATTTCTAGTTGAGTTTGACGCAGAGCTTCTGAGCGCTCAACGTTAGCCATTAAGCGCTTGTAATAGCTCACCATCAGGTCTTTTGTGCCAAAATCATCGACTATCCATAGGCTTTGGAGCTGACTGTCGGTTCCAGCAACAGCCAAGGCGCGACGCAAGCCATAAACTCCGTCCCCGTTGGCAACATCTCCCAGTCCGGTTTCACAAGCTGAGAGTACCACTAACTCCGTCCCCGATAAGTTCAGTCCAGCCGCTTCCAAAGCCGTTAGCACTCCATCTTCACTGCCACTTTGACGGGGGTTGAACCCAGCTAGAGCAATTCCCGAACGCAGTAGGGGGTTCTCGGTGTTGCCAGAAGTGGGTGGGATTTGATTGAAGGCACCCTCTTGAAACAATGAGCGGGAGAAATCTGGCGGTGCAACTAAGGGAACGTTATTGAGGAAGAAGCCGTGAGTCGCAATATGCAGAATTTTGGGACTTTGGAGTTGCTTGAGGGCATTTTCAGTTGCTTGTGAGCCAGTCAGCACCGTGACTCCTGGTAGCATGGGGGCAATCGCTTCCGCTTCCATAGCCGTTCCGGGTAAGGGACCGACTTGAATTTGGGCGAGTTCTGTAGAGCGCTGGTTGAGAGTGCTGCGAGTTGTGGCAACAGGCACGGACGGGTTGCCTGGTTTGTCATAGTCAGGATTAGCGAACAGCACGGGTGAGGAGCTGCTTTGGGTAGGATTTTGCAAGCGCAACAGGTCGCGTCCAGAACTCAGGTAGGTGATGGAGTAGTTTTCTACTAGATAGCGATTATTTTCATCAACCAAGGCAGCGAAGGGAATCAGGTTAAGTTGGCTGTCCGGGGAAAGCAGCACGGTGCGGCTGTTGCCCAGAAGCTTACGAACGGGCTGCATCAGGAGTTCATCCAGCGTCCGGGCGACTGGCTTGACATTAGAGGAAAGGGGAAAGCGCAGGGCTTTGCGGAAGTCAGCAACCGCTTGGTTGATGGGTGCGGCTTCGCCTAAGTCTACCCATTTGGGTTCGCCCGTAGAGTGCAGGACGTAGGCGACGTAGCGAGGGGCACCCCAATATTCATCTGGTTTTGTGGCTTTGGGGTTGAAGGGGTAGTACAACATCAGTTCTACCAAGGCGGCATCAGGGGGAATGAGCTGTTGTACGGCTTCAATAGTGACGGGTTGAGATTCGGTGCGGAATTCGGCGCTGCGTGTCGAGAGGAGGCCTTCGAGTTGGTCAGCTTGGGCTTTGAGGCTGGCAACTTGCTGGCGGTATTGGTCGCTTGGGAGATTACCAGTTCCCTTAAACAGCAGTGCTGCCAGTTGGGAGCGACTAGCCGCCAGTTCGTTAAGTAATTTCTGGTCTTCGGGTTTGAGGTTTTGACGCAAGGTTTGCAGGCTGTCGCTGAGAGCATCGAGGACTATGCCTTTGCGTTGGAGGATGGTAGTCAGGGCAAGACGGGCAGCTTCGGGGTTGTTAGGTGCGTCCTGGACGTGCAAGGAGACAGTCCTGTTGGTTGTACCCGAGAGGGTGGCAATGTAGTCGCGTTTTCGGGCTTCCGAGCCAGTGGTGAAGATGAGGGCAAGGTTGCGTTCTTCAATGTTGGTGCCACGAGTCTGGAATTCAAGGGTACGGGCGATGTTCCCCTGTGCCCAGTACAGCCCTGCCAAATTGTTGAGACTACTAGCAACATCGGGATGCTCTTTGCCCAGCACTTTCTCAAAAATTGCCAAGGAGCGTTGGTATAGGGGTTCGGCTTGGCTGTAGTTCCCCTGTGCCTGGTACAGCCCTGCCAGATTGTTGAGACTGGAGGCAACATCGGAATGCTCTTTACCCAGTACCTTCTCGCGGATTGCTAAGGAGCGTTGGTGAAGCGGTTCGGCTTGGCTGTAGTTCCCCTGTGCCCGGTACAGCACTGCCACATTGTTGAGACTTAGGGCAACAAGGGGATGCTCTTTGCCCAGCACTTTCTCAAGAATTGCCAAGGAGCGTTGGTACAGGGGTTCGGCTTGGCTGTAGTTTCCCTGTGCCAAGTATAGATTTGCCAGATTGTTGAGACTAGTAGCAACAGCGGGATGCTCTTTACCCAGCACCTTCTCGCGGATTGCCAAGGAGCGTTGGTACAGGGGTTCGGCTTGAGTGTAGTTCCCCAATTCCCAGTACAGCAATGCCAGATTGTTGAGACTAGTAGCAACATCGGGATGCTCTTTGCCCAGCACTTTCTCAAAAATTGACAAGGAGCGTTGGTACAGGGGTTCGGCTTGGCTGTAGTTTCCCTGTGCCCGATACAGCTCTGCCAGATTGTTGAGACTTAGGGCAACAGCGAGATGCTCTTTGCCCAGCACCTTCTCGCGGATTGCCAAGGAGCGTTGGTACAGGGGTTCGGCTTGGTTGTAGTTCCCCTGTGCCAAGTATAGATTTGCCAGATTGTTGAGACTAGTAGCAACAGCGGGATGCTCTTTACCCAGCACCTTCTCGCGGATTGCCAAGGAGCGTTGGTACAGGGGTTCGGCTTGAGTGTAGTTCCCCAATTCCCAGTACAGCAATGCCAGATTGTTGAGACTCGTAGCAACATCGGGATGCTCTTTGCCCAGCACTTTCTCGCGGATTGCCAAGGAGCGTTGGTATAGGGGTTCAGCTTGGCTGTAGTTTCCCTGTGCCCGATACAGCTCTGCCAGATTGTTGAGACTGGCGGCAACATCAGGATCTTCTTTGCCCAGCACCTTCTCGCGGATTGCTAAGGAGCGTTGGTACAGGGGTTCAGCTTGGCTGTAGTTTCCCTGTGCCCGGTACATCTCTGCCAGATTGTTGAGACTTTGAGCAACATCGGGATGCTCTTTGCCCTGCACCTTCTCCCATATTGCCAAGGAGCGTTGGTACAGGGGTTCGGCTTGGCTGTAGTTTTCCATATACTGGTACAGCAATGCCAGATTGTTGAGACTTTGTGCAACAGCGAGATGCTCTTTGCCCAGCACCTTCTCGCGGATTGCCAAGGAGCGTTGGTACAGTGGTTCGGCTTGGCTGTAGTTCCCCATTTCCCAATACAGATTTGCCAGAATGTTGAGACTAGTATCAACAAGGGGATGCTCTTTGCCCAGCACTTTCTCACGGATTGCTAAGGCGCGTTCTACCAAAGGTATGGCAGCAGCGTACTCACCTTGACTGTAAAGCTGAACTACCTGTTGATTCAGCAGCCGATTAGCTTCCTCCAGTTCGGCTGAGTGTTGAGCTGACTGGGGAGGATTAGCTTGTCCTACCACTGGCGCTGGCAAGGGGGCTAGTAACCCCATGACTCCGATGAGTGTAACAACAGCCCACGGTAGTTTTCTCCTGACTCCTGCTTTTGCCCTCATCATCTCTATTACCCTGAGTTTGTTGTCCTAATTCTCTAGCTGTCAGAGAAACCTAGATTATGCCGGAAGTGGAAAATTTTTGAGCCTAGCCTTTTGCTTCACTTCCATGCAGGCGATCGCATCCACTCTGCCACATCGAGATAAAGAGAGAGCGCAAGTCGTAGTTAAGATAAATAATTAACCAACTTTTATTGTTTATAAATTGGCTGGGTGCCTACTCACTCAACTTGCTCTTGTGAACCTCTATTAGCTAGTCAGTTGCTCAAAGACAGAATGCTGCCAAGATTTAAAAAAGTTCACATTCAGCGCCTACGCGGCTCCGATCAGGTGGTTGAGTACCCACCCTCCTTCCAATAGTTAGCCAGTCATATCCCTGGCTTATCAATTGTGTCGTATTTCACGGTACTTACTTCCGATAACTCACATAAGGTGAGGTAGGAAAATGGCTCTAATGACGGTATAGCGGCAATTGGGCTAATACCGGAAATTTCTAGAACTTAGGTAGCGAAAAATCGCCTTCTATTGAGAATGACCCCCCGATTCTTGCAACTCATTGATAAGCTGACTTATCACCGATTGGGACACAATGCCTTTTGTGCTAAATTGGCACAAAATAAAATACCCAGCCAGATAAGTGAGGTAAAGGAGTACAACTATGATTTTATTCGCCTTTCAGTAGTTATTCGGCAGCGGCTCAAGAGAGGGCAAGAGCGATCACATTTTTAGTTGGGGCGGAATTCAAGCCTCTAAGGGCATATTGTTGGACTGCTGTAACTCACGGTACATGATCACACGTTTATCAATTGGCAATCCCGCCTCAGCTTCTTGATACCTGAGCTGCTGAAAACCAGAGGTTAGTTCAACCTCTGCTAAAATCTGAAACCCAAGTTTTGCATAGAAAGGGGCGTTCCACTCAATGTCACGGAAGGTCGATAACAATATCCGGCGATAGTTCTGGTGTTTTGCCCAAACACAAACTATTTCGACAAGTTCGCGTCCAATACCTCTACGTCCATAAGCTGGATGTACGTCAATTTGTTGTAGATAAGCATTTCCATCAACATCCTGGCTGATTGCATACCCGACAGGTGTCTCACGCTCGTCTACAGCAACCCACACCCGACCTTCTCGAAACTGTTGGGTGACGAAGCCCAACGAGAGGGGTTCCGCGTCAACCAGAAAAGCGTAAGGCGTGTCACAAAACAATGTGGCGGCGGCTTGTTCTATCTCAGCCAGCATTAATAAATCCTCAATTCGAGCGGCTCGAATCTTGTAGCTTGGGAAAAGAGCGTTCATGTGAGATTTGTGGCGATTACCTAACGGGGTGATAACTATAACCGAAACCGAGGGAGAAAGTGCTGCGGGCTTTTGGTTAAGGAACGTTATCGTTAATAGATGTTGGAGACAACTCTTTCAGTTCCCTTGAGCCTTTGCTTAATTCCATCTGACAGAACTCGTCAGCGCTCACTGATCCCTACGCTGAACCAAAAGCCAAGAGCCACCACCCACGCGCTAGTAAAACTAGAGATTTCTGGGGAACACCCCCTGCGGCTTTGGACAGAACAGCCGCCTAGCTGCCGACCTTCCGTTAATATTAACGGAAGGTCAGTTGCGATCGCACCTTCGATCACGGGTAAAAGGGATTAGGCTCGGCTTCTGCTCTTGTGGGGGTTGGGTAAGGCGACCTTTGAGGCATGGCATTTTGCTCGAACGGCTATAGCTAGCGTAACCGAGGTGTTAGATCATCACTCAACCGATATGGCTCCTGGCGGTAAGAAGGTGGTTGCTATATGCGATCGCGGCTATCGTACCACCTTCAGACACTTAGATATCAGGATGCCCAAGAGTCGGATTCAGTTTGGCTCTCTTAAGGATGCACGTTTGCCACAGCTTTGAGAAACGTGCGATCGCACTTCCTGACATAAACCTCATCCACGTTCTCGACTTTGCTCCTTGCAGAGTAACAATACCTCACGATTGTTTTTGAGGGAAGCAACAAGTTCTGAAACCACTGAAGGACTTGTCGGAAACAACCAGCAGGTCGGACGGGGATAATTCCCAAAAGACCTTGAGAGAACGCCCACTTCAAGACCCCCATGCGGTAAGCCTAGTCTCCCGGTTTCCTGGCAGCAAAGCTAAAGTTACGGACGCTTCCGTTACTGAGAGCGGAAATCGCTCCCGTCATCGGACTTTAGTTTATTATTCAATAGTTTTTGCAACACAACCAGTTTGTCTTCAAGCGTCTGCTGAAGTTCTTGTAGTTGTTCTGACGAAGCCTCTACACTTGTCAAATCAAGCTTTTGAATACTGGATAGAAAGCGATCAACCTGTTTATCTCGGATTGCCGATGTCGAGTGCTGTATATATTGTGATTTTTGTTGAATAACCCACTGTTGAGTTTGCGTTGTAGAAAGGTTTTGCCTGAGAACTTCTCTAATGCCTTTTTCACGAAGCTTCAAGGCTTGTCGCTCGGAAATCTTGAGTTCTGATGCTGAAAGTCGATTCAGAATCAGAGCTTGGGCACAACCGAGTGACTGCTCACGGACTGCTGCCTTCAAGTCGGAAGTGAGATTCAGAGCCGGAAAAATATTTCGATTTAGCGAGGCGGGATGTTCCTGCAAGCCTAGAAAAATCAGAAAAACCTGAGATTCAATCGGGTCAACCTCTAGTTGCTCTAAAACAACGTGTTGTTGCTCATGGTGCTGTAAATGCAAACGTTCTCCCAGGCTTTGCTTCTTTCGCTTCAAGCGGGTCAAAACCCGATTAATAATCCGTGGGACTTCTTCGGGAGGCAGCTCAGGGATTTCATCACAGGCGATCGCCACTAATGTCTCTGCTTTATCGAGAGCATTTAAGCCACGTCGATGTAAGCTTGTGAGATAAGCTTTACGACGCAGCACTTTGGAATGATCAGGTTTTGCGGTGAAAACCGCCTCTATTGTATCCCATCCTAGACTTTTAGCCGCCCGCCAGCGGCACTCTCCATCAAACAACATACCGTCTTCAAACAGGATAACGGGGTCGAGTTGTCCTTCCTGTTGTAGAGAGAGCGCCATCGAATCGACTTCTTCAGTAAACGTTTTACGTGGCTGGTCGGGGTTTGGCTGAATTTTGTCAATTGGATATTGATTGATACTCTGACTTTGTTTCAGGTGTTCCCGTAGTTCGCGAATTTGGTTTTGTAACTGCGGACGAGCTTGCTCTTGAGATTGCAAGCGCAACTGCTCAATTTCAGTAATCAGGTGCTGTTCATGACTAACCTGTTGACTAAGCTGCTCTTCAAGTCTCTTGAGCTGCTCCCGTAAACTGTAAACTTCTTGAGTTTGATCAACTTCAGAAAAAAAGCGATCAACGTCGAGCCGATTTCGCTTTGCCACGTTTTCCTCCGGTAATTTCTTGCTGAATCGCTAAAGCGATCGCTCCTATTGGCTCTAAGGCTGGATGGGTTGTACGGTGTACTCTTAATGGAACAGCTTCTGACCAGGCATTTGTAAAGGCAGTGTAATGCCTAATAGCCGGAAATACACGATACCCCCGTGCCTCGTATCTTGGAGGAAGTTCTTTCGAGAGGCGCTGATGTTCCGCTCCATCTTCTACGTTGTTGATCACAAACCCCAGAAAAGCTGGTGGTGATGACAGTTGAAGCTCTTGAACATTAGCAGCATACCAATCTAATAGTACCCGTGTCCCATCAACTGCCTTGGCATCCGGCATTAGAGGGACTAGCAGATGTGTAGCTGCAATTAAAGCCGACTTGGGAATTTGCTCTAGTGTCGCTGGACAATCAAAAATGATCAAATCATGAGTTAACGGATATTCCGAAAGAGCTTCTTGCAGGAGATAACTTCCACCTGCCTGAGTTAGATTGGGCATAATCTTGAACAGAGCACTTCCGCCTTGAAAGACTTCCAGCTTACTGACGTGTTGCTCCCACACGGGAATTAAGGTATAAGTGCCGTCAAAGAAGCCAGAATAAATCCAAGCCGTAGTGGCTTTGGGTGCAGGAGTCTTACTCAACCGACAAGCTACATTGAGAGAGCCTTGCGGATCAAGGTCGAAAATTACGACTCTATGTCCTAGTCGAGCCACTTCATAACCGAGGTTAGCTGCCAGAGTCGTCTTTCCAACGCCTCCTGCACCCGTCATGATGGCAAGTCGTATTTGATTGGGCATAACCAAAGGATTGATAGTTGAAATAATTCTTGTACTGTAGCGTTACGGTACGTCTCATGACTTAGTATCAGCGATTCTTCTGTTGTTTCGGGCGATGATACGCATCTCTCCACCAACGCCAAAGTATTTTGGATAGAGTCAAACTTGCCATTCAAACTTAAACCTTAAGAAGCCCAATGAGTAAGGCAATGGGTGCTGCAAGTAACATCCACATCGTAGGTTGCAAGCCATACTGTTGAGCAACCCAACCCAGTACAAACGGGGCTAAACCACCCACGAAACCCACCAGGTTGTTGAGTGTCATGACAGTTCCACTCTGCCCTGGCATCGCTGTGTACAATCGCCCCTGAAGAATTGAGTACCAGCCCGCATTCAGGAACCCCAGAAAGCCGAGAATGATTAACTTGACATTGAGACTGGGCACAACCAAAAAAGCCGGGTAAAGACACAAAACAATGATGGCGCTAACCCTCAAATAAGCGAGTCCTTGCACTCGTTCAAGTAAAGGAATGAGAAGAAAATCTCCGAGTAAGCCAAACCCCAACCATACCGTGATAGCAAAACTCGCCTGCGTGTTGCTTGCACCGACGACATCAACAAAATACAGTGCTAAAAAACCGCGCAGAACATCCAACATTAAATCCGAAAATTGCAATAACGTTAACCAACGTAGTATGTTGCGTCGTTTTAAGGCGTTGATAGCTTGACAGATACCATCGTTGAAACTCTGTATTGGCTGTTCAACTTGAGATGAGGCGGTTAAAGTTGCGATTGGATACTTCCACAAGATTCCTACCAGTAATACCGTTAGTACTGCCAAGATTAAAAAGACACTTCGCCAACTTTGATTTAATGCTATGGCACCTGCTAAAGCCAAAGGTCCCATCACATTGCCAACTGAACCCGCCAATGTCCAACGTGCCATGTTTTGCTCGTGGCGCGTTGGTTCGATGTCCATCAACGTCGCCTGGGAAAGGCTGACAAAGGAGCCAGAGGCGGGATAAAACAGTACAAACGCGGCTAATAACCCGAAAAAGTGATGAGTCAGAGAAATGAGTAGTAATGCGAAAGCAAAAGCAATACCTCCCGCCAAAATCAATTGCCGTCGCTGACCCAGATCTCCTAAAATCCCCAGAATGGGTTCTATCAAGCTGCTGATTGTATTAGGTATCGTCAGCAACAGTCCCACCTGCACATAGGAAAGATGCAAATCATTCCGAATCAACGGATAGGCTGCACCCCCCACTCCATCCACCAGCTCGTCTAATAATTCAATCACCAGGAAGATAACCGTCAATAGAATGACAGTCCTGGTCGTTTTGTTTTTACCATCCAATGACATCGTGAAATTCTCCCATCCTCAAACTTTGAACACCAGCGCAACATCTTCAAGGGCGTTGGCGAGAAAGGAGGGGGAATCCACGAACAAACTCTCCGCCTTAGTTGTAAGGCGAATCGGCAGTTGGAACGGGTTCTAGAAGATTACCAGGGAGGGAAAGTCATAGAAGCGAAGGGTAAAGAAAAGACTTGCAAATACGTCTGTAGCTCATTGTAGGCGTACCAGAAGAGATTGTCTTTTTTACGGGTTGAAACTTTAAAACTCAAAATTTGTAACAACACACATATACTGTCGAGGCGGTTGCAATGCGATTGCCACTCGGTTTTTACGAGGAGCGATCGCGTTTTCCCTTGTTTTGTAAAATCGTGTTTCCTAGTCTCAAGCAGAAGATCATGCAAAAACCATCGGTCTAAAAACAAGTTATGCCGCTAGTTGGTCAGTGAGGGCAGCAGCCTAAAAGTTATCTGTGAGCATTCAGAGCCAAGCCAACTGCATTTTGTAGTATATTGTATTACGATTGATGTGGTTCACAGATTGTTGCTATTGCCTATGATTCAGCAGCTCTATCTAAAAGTGTTTTTTATTTGGGAAGAGCCTAAACCCTTGATTGAAGCTCCACGGTGGTTAACCTTTAAGCCTGTCAATGCAATGCATGACAACCTACTGATCTCAATACACTGGAGTTCACTATGATTCGACCGAGCACACCCGATGACACCACCGCGCTAATCGCCATAGCTGACGAGATCGGCTTCCAGCCGAACGAGCTTGAAGAGTTGAGTGAAATGCTGTCCAATTACTTCAGTTGTGATAGCAACAGCGATCGTTTCTGGCTCACCGACGACGACAATGGGCCGGTTGGGGTCGCCTACTGTGAGCCGGAACGGATGACCAATCGGACGTGGAATCTGCAATTGATCGCCATCCAACCTGACCGCCAGGGACAAGGACGCGGTGCAACACTGCTACGCTACGTTGAAAAAACGTTGACGGCGTGCGGTGGGCGTATGCTGCTGGTGGAAACGTCAGGGCTACCGGACTTCGAGCGCACGCGGGCGTTCTACGCGAAGTGCGGTTACGAGGAGGAGGCACGCATTCGCGACTTCTACGCGGCGGGTGATGATAAGGTCGTGTTCCGCAGAGTGTTGAACGCAGACTAGACAATGGTCTGGGCAATGGGTGACGGGCGGGACTAACAACCCAGTTGGAGTGGACTAGCCAGAGATCTTGGTGGAGTTGCAAAGGTTACTTGCAGCCGCTCAACAGGAACGTTAGCTGGCTTCATTGCTTGGGAACCTTCGGCGTTAACTGGAGTTTTATATGGAAGTGCAAATTGAACCTTACGACGCTCAGCAACTTGATGCAGTCATTCGTCTTTCGCTTCGAGCCTGGACTCCGGTCTTTGAATCGATTCAGAACGTGCTGGACGCTGACGTGTACCGAGCATTCTATCCCGATAATTGGCGTGTGAGCCAGCAAAAAGCTGTCGAAGATGTCTGTGCTGCTGAAGACACAAATGTATGGGTTGCAATCGCCACTGGTTCAACCGTGGGCTTTGTAGCCGTGAAACTAGACTCCGAGTCCAGCATGGGTGAAATCTACATGGTCGCTGTCGATCCAGACTTTCAAGGTCACGGCATTGGCAGCGCTCTGATAGAATTCGCTCTTGCTTGGATGAAAAATGCTGGGATGTCTGTTGCTATGGTCGAAACCGGAGGCGATCCCGGTCATACCCCAGCACGTCGCACCTATGAAAGGCTGGGCTTCAGGTTGTTACTGATCGCCAGATACTTCAAGAAACTCTAGTTAAACCGAATTAGGTCAGGAAGTGCTGCTGTTTGGTCGAGGCAACTATATATGTTGTGGCTTTTTTATCCTCCGGATTAGTGCGATCACTGAGCTTGTAAAGTGCGTTGCTGATAAGTAAACGCACCACTCCGTTGGGCATCCTGCAAATGCTGTCCTGCTTCTATCTGAACATGACAGCAACTGTCAGAGCCTACCCCACTACAGTGTACTAGTCCAAGCAATTTATGAAATAAGGGCTTGACATTCTTGGTTAGTACATTTAACTTAGTAGTTAATTAACTGCGCGGTTAAATACAGATGTCTAGCGATCGCTTGAGTGCCACCTTTGCTGCTCTTGCCGATCCCACGAGACGGGCGATTCTAGCTCACCTCGCCAAGGGTGAGGCATCGGTTACGGAGTTAGCCGAACCCTTTGAGATGAGCCTTCCTGCCATTTCCAAGCATCTCAAAGTGCTGGAGCGTGCCGGACTAATCACGCGGGGGCGAGAGGCTCAGTGGCGACCGTGCCAGCTCAACGCCGAGGCACTCAAAGACGTAGAGGACTGGCTCGAACAATATCGCCAATTCTGGGAGTCAAGCTTTGATCGGCTGGATGATTACCTGCACGAGTTACAAACCCAGGAGAAAGAAAATGGGCAACAAGAATGATTCCACTGAGGCTCAATGTGATCGCGAAATTGTCATCACTCGCGTCTTCAATGCACCACGCGAACTAGTGTTCAAGGCGTGGACAGAGCCAAAACATATTGAGCAGTGGTGGGGTCCGAAAGGCTTCACAACCCGTGTCGAACAGATGGATTTCAGACCCGGCGGCACTTGGCGCTATGTGATGTGTAGTCCCGATGGCACCGAGTATCCGGGGAACGGTGTTTTCAAGGAAGTCGTACCGCCCGAACGGATCGTCGCCACCGATCAATTTGATGAAGGCTTTGAACAGGTGGTGAAGGTAGACCTACCCAGCGGCACTATCGTAACGACAGCCATCTTTGAGGACTTAGACAATAAGACTCGCCTCACCCTACGAATTATGCACTCCACTGCCGAAGATCGCCGCAAACACGAGGAGATGGGCGTTATTGGAGGATGGAATTCCAGCTTCGACTGTCTTGATGAGTTCTTGGCGAAGATGGTCGCCGATCAGAGGAATCGTCTAACGTTGACGTTGCCGTCCGATCAAGAAATTGTCGTGACACGGGTCTTCAATGCCCCACGCAGGCTTGTCTTCGAGGCATGGACTAAGCCCGAATATGTAAAGCGCTGGTTTGGCGGTTGCACAAGCATGACCGTGACCGTTTGCGGAATCGACCTGCGCGTGGGCGGCACTTGGCGCTATGTCTTGCATGACTCCAGCAACGGCACTGACCACGGGTTCTCAGGAGAGTACCGCGAGATTGTGCCACCGGAACGATTGGTTTCCACCGAACGTTACGAACCGATTCCTGACAGCGACCACCTGAATACGCTAACCCTAACCGAACAAGACGGGAAAACAACACTGCACATCCATATCCAGTACCCGTCGGTTGAGCAGCGGGATGGACATCTTCACTCAGGTATGGAGATGGGGATGCGCCAGACGCTGAACCGCCTCGAAGAACTCCTCGAATCCATGGCATCAAAATGAACTAACCGAGTGCGGGACATTAGCCTGTTTGCTAAAATGTATCGCCGCTACTCTTAACAGTAATTCAATTACTTGCATGGATATCTGCACGAGTTGCACTCTTGAAATGGAGATGAAATATGGTCACCCAAAACAGTGAGGCAGCGGCAACGTCCGAACGCTTACTCACCATCACCCGCATCTTTGATGCACACGTAGTATTGTGTTTTAAGTCTGGACAGAGCGCGAACACCTGATGCGTTGGTGTGGTCCACGCGACTTCACAATCCTGTTTAGCTCGGCGGACTTCCGACCGGGTGGTGCCTACCGCACCTGTTTGCGATCGCCCGAAGGCAAAGACTATTGGTTACAGGGCGTTTATCGCGAGATTGTCGGGCTGGAACGCCTCGTCTTCACCCATGCCTGGGAGGACGAGGACGGCAAACCAAAACACGAAACACTCGTAACAGTGACCTTTGCAGAGCATGATGGCAAGACAAAGCTGACCTTGTTGTTTATTACTCCCGGTGAAGGAACTCACAACCGACCGATTTGATATGTCGTTATGCAAAAACAAACATCAGATGTGATAGACCTTGATGCCTATTTTCAACGCATTGGCTACAGTGGCAAGCGCTCCCCAACCCTTGAGACTTTACAGGCAATTCACCAGCACCACGCAGAAGCCATAGCATTTGAGAACCTCAATTCATTTCTCAAACAACCTGTTCTCCTTGATGTCACATCCCTACAGCAAAAGTTGATCTACCAGAGGCGTGGTGGCTATTGTTTTGAGCAGAATCGCTTGTTCCGGTCAGTCTTGATCGCCCTTGGCTTTCAGGTCACGAATCTGGCAGCGCGTGTGTTGTGGAACCTTCCTGAAGGGACAATCACTCCTCGCACTCATATGTTGCTTCAGGTGGATATTGACGCACAGAAATACATTGCAGATGTTGGGTTCGGAGGATTAACACTAACGGCACCGCTGTCTCTTACACCGGACATCGAGCAGAGTACACCCCATGAACCATTTCGATTGCTCACGACTGACCACACCTACATCATGCAGGCATATCTCGGTCAGGAGTGGAAATCCCTTTACCGCTTTGAGCTTCAAGAACAACAGTTACCCGATTACGAGGTGAGCAATTGGTATGTTTCCACCCATCCCAGCTCACTGTTTGTCACTACACTGATTGTGGCTAGACCTGATACAGATTGTCGATACGCCTTGCGAAATAACCAGTTGACAACGCATCACTTGGGCGGTCGAACAGAACAGAGTGTACTGATTACTGTGACAGAGTTACGTACTGCACTGGAGGATGTATTTCGTTTGAAGTTACCCGTAAGCGCGAATATTGACGGTGCCTTACAACAGTTAGTGCAGCAAATTAATTGATGGCAGTAGAAAATACTATTTCTCTTGTGTCACTTTAGGCGATCGCATCCAACTCTCAAAATTCCGACCTTCCGTTAATATTAACGGAAGGTCAGATCTAGCGCCGCCATTGCAACTGTTCTGCAAGTCGCAGCATAAACTGACGTGCCAGCCTGATGGCTTCAAGATACTGCTGCTCCGTATTATGCTCTGACCAACTTCTCCCAGTTTTCTCCTTAATAAACCCAAAAACGGCCGCATGAACCAACGCGGAATTGCTGCGGAAATCCGGTTCGTGACCCTTGGCTTCGACTCGTGCGATCGCATCAATTAGCAACTGGGTTGGACGTTCAACCAACGAGCAACCATTGGTTCCATCTGGAATTAGATGCTTGGCATTAAACAAATTATTAATTAGACTCCGCACCTGCGCTCCATAACGAGCTTGAGTTTCCAGCTTCGCTTTGTCAGGACGCGCAACTGCCTCCGGGTGCGGCACCTCCACCACTTCCGTTGCCAACTCCGCCTCTAACCCCTTGAGAAACAACTCATAAGCTTGAGCAGGCATCGTATCCTTCAGCCGGACACCCCCAACAACAATCTCACCCTCGTCGTCCAAATCGAAGCCACGTTTTTGCAGTACCACTCGCCGAGAATAGTCTCGGTAAGAAATCAGTGACTCACCCACCAAAATCTGCCAGTCCAACCCAATGTGGGAGAGAAAATTCGCAGGACTTAACTCCCTAACTTCCCTAGATTTACTGACATCCACCCCTACACCCTTGGGAAAATCATTCCACGCGGGTGTAATCTGCACACTTCGGTCATCAAGAACTGCTTCCACTTGAATAGAGTAGGTTCTGACGCTTCTAATTTGGCTCAACTTTTCACTAATCGCATCGACTTCTTGCTGCCAAGGTAAGGGAGTGGACTTCTCCTGCGTAACATCTCCGGCAAGCGGAGGCGAGTCTTGCTCCTCCCGTTGTGTTCCCCCGAAGTTTTTGGAGGTCATGTCTTCATCCACACCGTAAGAACCACCCGACTCCGACACCCGTGGACTCAACCCATTCCCATCAGACAAGTTCCCCGTCGAACGCAGTTCTTCCACTAACGAAAACTTGGGCAAAACTTCCTCCTTCGCCACCACTGGCACTCGCAGTTGCAAGACATCTCCGGGTTTCACCGTTGAAGTATCACTTAAATTGAGAATCGTTTCCCCAGCTTCGTACTCTGTTGTCAGCAACGGACGTACCCGTTCCCGCACAACGTCTTCTCGAATTACATCCGATGTCACACCCTGCTGAAACTTCCCAAATAACTCCCTGAGTCCTAACGCCGCATGAGTGACGACAACGCCCCAATTGGGATGAGTTAATTGGGGAAAGTTACCCGGTGCTTCCCCTGGCACTCGCCGCAAGGCTCTTCCCCATTCCTGTTCGGCAGGAGACATACTTTTGAGAATACACAAGCAGCAGGAGACGGAAATCCACTTATGGTCAAATCCGACACCGACTAATCCGCAATGCACAATCACCCAGTAGTCACCGTTGTAAAAGCGCGACAAAATTGAGCTGGGACGACCGGCTAGGTCGTAAGAGTCATGCTCAGAATGGATAACACCGACTCTTCCCTCCAAGACGGGGAAATTCTCTTCTAATAACTTGGCGACTCGATGGGTATGAGGAATGTTGAGCGCCCGGACGAGCATCGCCTGGGGTTGTCCTGTGCGTTCGCGCTTTCTCAATAAGATATCCACTGCCATCTCTAAGACGGGTATTGAGAAGGAATCGGCAAACAGAATCTGACGGAACCACTGCTTATCTGTCTCGGCTTTGTTGAGAAATTCCTCAAAGCTATATTCAGTTTCTGAGCCATCCTCCTCAACTAAGAACGCCGTAGAGGTGGCTTCTTTGTACATGAGCTTTTTAATCGGAGGTGGCTCAAGCGACCAGGCTTCCTGAAGGGTAAACTCATAATCAGCAACGGGTGCATATTTCAGCACGCTGCGTCCCAAGGCATCCGACTCTTCTACTTGGGTATACCGAACGTGAGGCAGTGGTTGAGCATCGGAGCGGAACTTTGACCCGGTAAAATAGGTTAGTAACGCAAGGTCGAAGTAATTGCAAATCGTTCGATAACTATTTGCCGCCGAGAAATGCGCTTCATCGGTGATGAGGACACCCACTGAATTGGGTTCTATATCTCCTCGGCTTACTAAATTCACCAAAAACTGTCGATTGCCAACCAGCATATCGGCTGTGTCTAGACAATAGGCATAGCTGTTGAAATCGCTGGCATCTAACTCAACAATCTTGGGGGGTGGCACTCCTGGGGGCAGAATCTTGAGCTGATAAAGCGGCCATTGGTCGTAGAGTGGACGATGCTTGTGGTCAGTCGGGAAGTCCCTCAAAAATCGGCTGCGGAGTGTGCAATTATCCGACAAGAACAAGGCTGTTTTTCCCAGCATCCAGGGTGCAAGGATAAAGGGAGTAATCGCTTGCATCAGGGTTTTACCTGTACCAACGCCTGCGAGAATTAACGCCGCCTCTCGCTGATGTCCATCCATCTCTCCTCGACAAGCTTTCTGGTAGATGGCGAGTAGTGCTTGTTGCTGATGGGGATAAAGTTCTGTCTGTCCTTGAAGTATCCGGTGCAGGACAAGCGAGTGATACTTTAGGAAGTAATTGTCATCTGACCTCATCACTTGCATCAGGGAGTGGGGATAGACGTTCGTTTCAATTTCTCTTGGGCAGTGGAGACTCTTTCAGGCGCCGGATTGTTCTCTACTCTCCTTCAAGTTTGTCGGATTTGCGTCTGTTGCAATCTGTACATAAGGCTAGCGCATTCCACACTTCGGTGGCTCCTCCTTGAGCAAAGGGGAGTTTGTGGTCGGCTTCAAAATTCTCCTCGCTCAAAGTTGTGCCACAGTACTGACATTTGTAATTCGCTCTCCGCAAAATCAAGAGTTTTTGAGTTTTTGTAAAGCAGCGTCTTGCCAACTCAAATGTTCCTTCGGCTCTCATGCAAGGCTATTTTAAAGCTTACAAACAGTTGTGTTCGGCTTAGTCGCGATCGCGCACTCGCTCGGTTGAGGGGTATTTACAGCCGCGATCGCACCTAACCCCACTTCCAAACCTATTGACTCAAAAATCAGGAGCTATGAATATTGGTGCTGAGAGGCGATCGCACAATGGCTCGAAGCCAGTGGAGAAAACGAGCGGATGATACCCCTCATTTCACAATGTAATCACAAAGCCTTTAATGCAATATCGCACTTTACAAAAGTGTTTGTCTATTGTGTTAAGCATTGTTAATTTCATTAGCCTAAATGATTTGAAAGTCTCAAAGCCAGCCCTGCAAGGGCAAGAACGGGATTGGCTGCCGTGCTGATGGGCATGACAGACATATCACAAATATATAGTCCAGTGGTGCCTCGAACTTTGAGGTCTTCATCTACAACCGACTCATTATTGAAGCTAGCGTTGCGGTTAGCTTTCCACGCCATCCGCAAGGTGCCACAGGAGTGATGAACAGTACCCCAACCAAAAGGCCATTGCTTGCCAGTACCCTCGCCATACTCACCGGTAACAAAGTCCACATCGTTGAATTCTGCGAAAACACGGTTTCTTGTTTGGTTGAGTAAATCGAAAAACTCTTGTTGTCCTTTACTCCAGCCTGCGAGAGCCGGGAAGCGAGACTGCAGTAAATCATTCAGATTTGAAAAGCGTTTGAAGCTGATGTCAGGAGTGTAGTTATCGTTGGCGTGGGAGAAAATTCCATTCTCATCATCAAGGCAATTCCCAAAGCTGAACTTGATATCTACACGGTTTTTACTGGTATCATCAACGATTGGTTCGGCAGACAGATCGTTGTTTCTCAAGTGCCAGTATTCGTGATTGACATTCATTTCGATATTGAAAGGATAGATGACATGACCATTAACATCACGATTGCCACGTGAGTAGAAGATGAGCTTTGCATGATCACTGCGACTGAGGTCAATCCGTGAACTGTTTCTTCCCACAGACGAGACATAAGCCTGAGACTCCCCGGTAACAGGATGGTCTGTTAAGCCAAAACCTACCAGTTGCTGAATATGATCAGGCAGGCTTTGATAGACAGCGGAGCGATTGATCAGCTTGGGACTTTCTGTAGAACCTGCAGCAATGACAACTTTAGGGGAGTAGTAGCTGACCTGCTCTCCTGTAATAGTGTTAGTAGTTTTGACTTCATACCAGTCAAACGGCACGCTTTGGATGGATTCTACAAAGCTGTTGAGCTTGATGAAGAGTCCTTTACTGTTTTGATCAGCACCAGGTGTTAGGCCAACCTGGTTGATAAGCAGTTCAGCCGTGTTAAACACACCTGTTGATTCTACAAAGAATTTATCCTGAGGTGTGCCGTCGGGATTAAGATATGGTTGATGCAAGGCACGAGGCGTCTGCTTTATCTCAAAATCATCATTCAGATCGCTGTTCTGAAATACTTCACTAGGTCTTTCGCCTTATCGCCCAGTGAGAACGATGTATTCATCCGGTCAGTGGCCAAGTCGAAGTACTTTGAAACCAAATCCTGACGCACGTTTTCTGGAAAGAACTCCATCTCCCAACTCTGAGGTTCCGGAATCAGTCCAGACCAAAAAATAGAACGCCCACCAAAACATAATTGGGGCTTAGCACCAATGTAATGAGAATCGCTAGGTAACTGATTAAAGTTGCCTACTTCAAAGTGCGTGGCCACCGAACCGTTGGGTATGCGACTGATGTTATAGACATGGGTCGGATAAATGAAGGAACCAGCGTCCAAGACCAAAATGCGATGACTTTGCCCCAGCCGATCCGCCAAGTCGTCCGCCAGGATGCCGCCGCCTATCCCAGAACCAATGATAATGAAGTCAAAATCTTTATTGTCGCCGTCATAGTCTCGGATTAAGCGAGTATGGGCTTGAGGTTTTTCTGCAACCAGATTTACGTAATTGTTCTGAAATGGCATCTGTCTTATCCTTGGCTTTTCAGAATTACTTTAGTTACTAAAATACATGAGCTCACTTGACTAGGCAGTATAGGAAAGCTCTGATAATCTAACTGACCCACCAATGCTGGCTAACTACGTATTCAACGTCAGATGTGCTGGATAACACCTTTACCTTCCAGGATTATCCGTCAGATCTGCTGGATAATACCCTAGTTTTAAGGAATTAAACAGAAATTTTGTAGGTTAAGTTCGGGATATTAAGTGTTATCCATCACTTTTGATAGTTAATCCGGAAATTTTAGGTGTTATCCGTTACTTTTGCTGGATACCACCCCCTATATCGGACTTATCCAGCCTTATCCTAATGTCGCAACCTACTGCTCCAATGCGGCTTTATTGCTGGAAGCAGAGCCATATTGGAGCATACTAGGGCGGAATATTGGAACGAGTGAGATCGCTCCTCGCTGATTTGTTGGGTTGAGTACTGTCAAGTCCTTGCTTGTGAATCAGTAGATAACGTGAAACCAAACATGACTCGATTGGGCGGTCGCACCAGGATTGAGGTGGAGAAGCAGTGATGAGTGTCGGGTTTCATCCTTTAACCCGACCTACAAGATCGGGCGATCGCATTCAGTTAAAGGATACAATATCAGTGACTTTGCTCTAGACTTGAAGACGCTCCAAACTCATTGGTTGTCTCGATCCCAATCCCAGAGTCAAAGCTCTGCATAGTGATGTTCGTGAAGGAAAGTATGGTGTAGATGAAGGGGTTGTATGCAAAGGAGGCAGTGCTGCCGATGAGTTGTGGATGGTGAAGATTTAAACATACGTCTACATGAAAAAGCTGTAACAAGCGTTACGCGAATGTTTGGGGCAGCTCACATAGAGTTTTTTCCTTAAAAGTCGGGACATCCAGGAAAATTTTCCTGGATGTTGTCATCAGTTTCGGCAATCTCGCGTGATGCGTTAGCTCTTAAGAAAGCCGCTCCAAAGAGAGCAGCAGCGCTGACGCTCGTGCCTCGCTATCGCTTTGCTACGCAAACGCAAACGCAAACCCATCACGCGCTCGCTGGCATTATGATCGGCAATCTCTATCTCTAGTAAGAAGGAAGAACCTGATATAGCTCTAAGATGGGGAAACTACTCTGCCTTCGGTAAGAATTACGGAGTAATTTTTGCTATGCCCAACAGCATCGGTGATGTTCTTGAACCCGAAGTTAAAGATTTGGGTGGATTTGAGGCAAGGCGCGTCTTGCCTCACCCCACTCGGCAGATGGTCGGACCGTTCATCTTTTTCGACCATCTCGGCCCTGCTACCTTGGCAGCGGGTCAAGGGATGGATGTGCGACCGCATCCGCATATCAATTTAGCGACGGTGACTTACTTATTTGAAGGGGTGCTGCTCCATAGCGATAGTCTCAATGTTGTTCAAGAAATTCATCCTGGAGCAGTTAACTGGATGACGGCAGGTCGTGGCATTGTCCATTCGGAGCGATCGCCCAATGCCGAGAGGAGTCGCGAAAGACGGCTACATGGCATTCAGACGTGGCTCGCACTTCCAGAGGAACATGAGGAGACCGAACCTTGGTTTCGTCACTACTCAGCTACTGATATCCCCACTTGGCAAGATGGGGGTGTCGAAATCACACTGATTGCAGGGCAGGCGTATGGTCGCACCTCCCCCGTCCAAACGTTCTCGCCGATGATTTACCTCGATGTACAACTGCCAACTGGAACTCAGTTCACGCTGCCTCCGGACTATAGTGAACAAGCCGTCTACAGTGTTACAGACGGTCTGAGCCTAAATGGCGAACCGCTGGAGCCACAACGAATGCTCGTACTGAACCCCAATCGGACTGTGAGCATTAGTGCGAAAGCCGACGCTCGTTGCATTGTGGTAGGTGGTGAACCTGTCGGTGAGCGGCACAAGTGGTGGAATTTTGTCTCTAGCCGCCTTGAGCGCATTGAGCAAGCGAAGGCGGACTGGAAGAACGGACGGTTTGAGCGGGTTCCACACGAAACGGAGTTTATCCCACTGCCTGAAGAACCCCTTTCGCTGCCTGAACAACCCATGTAAAGGTAGTGGTTTATGGGATACAACTATCAAGCTTTGGGATGTTCACACTGGGCAGGAACTTCGCACACTCATAGGGCATTCAGATGCAGTTTTTTCCGTTGCTTTTAGCCCAGACGGACAGACCTTGGCTACTGGAAGTAAGGAAGGATAAAACCATCAAGATTTGGCAAGTCCCTCAATAGAAGTTTATTTGAGAGTGATCGTGCTTTGCCTCAGAGGTGTGATCGCTCCATCCTCTTCCCAATAAATCCTCACCTATAAAGGGTTTCTTCTCAAGGAAGGTACGCCTGCCCCCGTGAAAAACTGCCAGACTTAGAATAGGATGAGTTTCTGAGGTTCCCTGTGAAGCTAGAGAACATACTTTTACCCCTAGGAATCCTGGCAGTGGTAGCGATCGCACCATCCTCCTCCAAGCCCACTCCCGCAAAGCTGAAGCAGTACCAAAAGCGATCGCTCTCACTCCCATAAGCTACGATAAATCCGAAGACCTTCTAGAGAAAACCCATGTCTGAGCAAGTGCGTTACATTACCAACGAGCAGGGGGAGCGAGTTGGCGTCTTGTTAGATTTGGAAGCGTATAATCGACTAGCGAACCCATTAGCTCTAGATGACGAGTGCTTAATTGGCTTAAGCCAAGATGAGCTGCAAGCGTTAGCCGATAGTAAGCTAGCTCCCGCCGCACAAAATCAATTGAACGATTTGCTAGTTCAGAATGCAGAATCTCAACTCTCTGCCGATGAAGTTGCAAATCTAGACCGTCTCTTAGCACAAGTCGATCAACTAACAATTCTCAAAACCAGAGCCAGATACACTCTACACTGCCTAGAAACATTGGCAACGGTAGCGTGAGCGCTTATATTCCTGTTGAGTTGCAGTGACAAGTTCGCTCCCATTTTAGGAATTGCTGCGCCTACTGCCGCACGGCTGAAGCTCTGACGGTTGCAATTTTTGAATTTGAACACATTGTCCCCCGCTCGGCTGGTGGAGAGACAATTTTCCAGAATCTCTGCCTCTCCTGTCCTACCTGTAATCGCTACAAAGCCACTCTCCAAACAGCATTAGACCCCACTACCCAGCAGACGGTTCCTTTGTTTCATCCCTATCATCAAGTGTGGGAGGAGCATTTTACGTGGAGTGAGGATGGGACAGAGTTAGTAGGGTTGACACCTATTGGTCGAGCAACAATTGCTGCATTGAAGATGAATCGTCCCCAGTTGATTCGGGTGCGTCGGATGTGGGTGAAGGTAGGGGAACATCCACCAAAATTTGAGTGAGCGAAGAAGTGCTGTGTCGAGAGAGAATTGCGATCGCATGATTGCGCTGTGCAAGGAAGGTGCGCCTGTCCCGGTGAAAAACTGCCAGACTTAGAATAGGATGAATTTCTGAGGTTCCCAGTGAAGCTAGAGAACATACTATTACCCGTAGGAATCCTGGCAGTGGTGGCGATCGCTTTCTTCGCCTACAGTGCTACTGCTGCTCCCTTACCAGAAGGATTTCCCCCTCCAACACCAGAAGGGCAAATTGAAGTCAAACAATATCCGGCATACCGTTCTGCCACAGTTCGCTATTCAGGAGAACTCTCAATGGCAGCCAATAGAGCGTTTGACCCTCTCTATCGCCACATCAGCTCTAACAATATCTCCATGACGGCTCCAGTGGAAACCCGTTATCCAGTTAGCACTCTGGAAGCCAGTGAGATAGGCGCACCCAATGAACGAGGTGAAGCGCTTGTTTCATTCCTCTACCGCAGCACTGACATCTACCCTTCTGAGATTGCACAAAACATTCAGGTAGAAGATATCGCATCCATGACAGTCATCAGCCTTGGGCTAAAAGGCAGCTACGATTACTCCAGCTACCAAAAGAACATAGAGCGGTTACGAGAGTGGTTAGCGCAGCACCCGGAGTGGACTGTCGTCGGTTCACCTCGCCGCTTCTTCTACGATGCTCCCTATGTCCCCGAACCTGCCAAGCGCAGTGAAATCCAAATTCCAATTCGTCGGGTAGATGGTTAGCGAAAAGCAACGACCTCATAGTGTTCCACTGTTGGGAATGGGTCATAAAAGTGATGCAACAAGGAACGCCACTCTTGGTACTCTGGCGATTGTCGAAACCCAATGGTGTGATCTTCTAACGAATGCCAGCGCACAAGTAGAATATAGCGGTTTGTGGTTTCTAAGCAACGTTGGAGTTCATGAGAAATATACCCTGGCATGGAGGCAATGATGGTTGAAGCTGTTTTAAAAGCCGTTTCAAACTCATTAACCATACTGGGCTTAACATCAAGGATTGCAACCTCTAGTATCATGGGCTGGATGTTTTTACCACGGATACTATAGTACAAGGTACGCTCTTGGTCGCGGATGCTTTCACAGCACCCCCTTCTCTTTAGTAAGATTGGCGCAACCTGAGTGCATGTACAATACTCAATACATCATGAGTCCACTGAGGAAGGATTAACGTCATGGCAATTTCTTCTAGGGTGTGAATAATGCCGACTGTGATCGCAAGACTCAGCGTCAATCCTCCATAACCAAAGCCGAACAGAGCGATCGTGGCAACAAACAGACTGACTCCCCAAGCTTTGGCTGAATATGTGTGATAGCTGGCGGGTTGACCGTATTTGGCTAAATTGACGACCCACCAAATCAATTGAATGCCCACTACCGCACTCAATCCATGAGAGAAGGCGATAACTACATCAGAATGCACCAAAAAGGCACTAATTCCAACGCAAATATACAGGCAGACATCAGCCCAACTATCAGCCCTTCTCAGGGAAGCTGTACTAACACCCAGACGGCGTGCAATGACACCATCAAAGATATCTGAGAGAAACGCTGCCACAAACCCAACAATGAACCAGGCATCTGTCTTGCCATCGATCGCATTGAGTAGTAGTAACGGTCCTATGAAAAAACGGAGGATGACGAGTGCGGCAGGAACAAATTGAATTACTGCCGCCAAGAGTGAGCGAGAGCTTTCGGTTTTCGCAATTTCACTTGTGTTGTTCATAAGTCCTTTCGCAACAGTGCTTCGATTAACCTGAGTTTTGCCGAAATCTGTGTTGCAATGGGGCTTATTGTGACCAGTTTCCTTGAAAGTCTACCCAGTTGTGATTAAAAACCTGGGTTTAGAGTGGTGATGGCTTGAGCCTTGGTAGGACAGTTGGAGAGATTGGCACTCTTGTTCAGGACAGCGAATACACTCTCACCAACCCCTCGCAACTCTTCATACAGGTAAGTGAAAGGAGGGAGCGATCGCTCTTGGTTTGACTTGTGACATGGGGTACACTCATCACTCCAGAAAGATGTTACAACTTGCCACAGCAAGTAGGTTTTAGAGATTAGTCACCGAAAAAGGAATCTGGCATCACACCACAACCTTATTTTTGGTGGGATTAGCTTTCACAATAAGATTGTATTTCTCTAGCGAATTCAAAGGGACATCAGGAAGGTTACTAAGCAAATCATTCCAGGTGCTATGTGCTTGTAAAGCCTGTACAATTACTGAAAGTGGTTCAGATAAAATATTCTGAAAATCGGCTTCTTGCGGAAATTGAATTCTAAAGGCTAATTGCTCTTGTGGAGGTGTAAATTGAGCATTGACACCCCCGCGATTTCCTCGGGCATCAACTCGATACCAACCAATTTTTGGTAAATAAACTGCATTGAATCCGTGTAAGCTGTAAGGTTCGCCATCATCATTAACACTCAATCGCTGATAGCAGAAGCCTGCCGGAATTGCGTTTGCCCGTAGTAACGTCGTTAGCAAATGACTCTTAGCATAGCAATAACCTGTTTTATATTCGAGTACATCTGACGCTCGACAGGTAACAGGATTCATCTGATAATCGTAGCTGTGAGAGATTTCATCACGAACCCATTCAAAAGAAGCTTTGGCTATCGCCTCTACTGTTTGGTGTTCCGTTGCAATTTTCTTGGCAAGTTCTAGAATCGTAGGATGTTGCCAGTCAATAATTTCACTAGCTTGTAGATAACTCTCCATACGCTTGATTTCTCCTCTTGGTTTCCACAGGTATTCAATACTGCCATCCCCTACCAGTTAACCACCACTTCTAGCTTTTTCAGATTGGCTTGCGTCACCTCATCTGCCGGAAACAGACTTTCAATCCGCAACTCCTGCAACGTGATGTCGTGAGGGGTGCCTAACGTAGCGATCGCCGAAAATAAGCTAAGGCTCAGTCCGTCTTTGACAAACTGTACCGTCAACAAGGGTAGTTGCCAGGTGCGGGGTAGGGATTGCTGCCACAAGTGGGGGACATCTGGATAAGCTTGTAGTTCTTGGAAAAGAGCCATAGATTCATCGCTATGTCCATCGACGAACGCTTCTCGATACACCCGTTGAATCAGATGGCTGGCGATTTCTTCCCAATTCCCCACAAACGGCTTGAATCCTTGAGGATGGAACATCAGTCGCATCAGATTGATTTTGCCGTCGATGCAGAAGCGGCGTTGCAACTCGTCTGGATGAATTAACCAGTTGGTTAAGCGTTGCGCTGACGTATTGCTCTGGAGCAAATTCCAGTAGCGATCCATCACCAATGCCGGATAGGGTTCTTGCTGGCGCAAGATAAACTCTATGGCTTTGCGGATGGGTTCTACTTCAGGCGCTGATAAATCGCTTTGGGAATAAATCGGCGCAAAGCCCGCCGCTGTGAGCATGATGTTTTGATCGCGCAGAGGAACATCGAGCACAGCCGCCAGTTGCAGCACCATATCCCGACTGGGATTGGCTCTGCCTGATTCTAAGAAGCTGATGTGGCGCTGAGAGACATTGCCAGCCAAAGCCAAATCGAGTTGACTCAAACCCCGTTGATTGCGCCAGTGTTTGAGCAGATTCCCAAAGGATGCGTCTCGGTTGGGAGTCGATTGCGTTGAGGTTAAAGGGATCGCCATCTTACTATCCTATTACCTCACAGGTAATTGCCTCTATTATCTCTTGGGGTCACAATCAAAGCAACGGGATTGATAGCGAACTTTTTACGCTTCGCCAAACCAAGTCCCTGTTGAAGTGTTGATAACAAAAGGAAAGTGAACCGATGTCCAATGCAACTTATCTACAGCGGCAAATCCCTACATCCAAAAAATTTCTGTCAACCCAATCGCTTTATCTGCTGCTAGCGATTATTGGTGCGATCGCGCCTTGGAGCGTTCTGCTGACTTTCTTTTTCCAGAATGGTCTTTCTCTCAATTTGTTTTTCCAGAATGCATTCGCTAATCACGTCGCTTCTGCTGTGGCAATAGATTTGCTCATTTGTGCAGATGTCTTCTTCTGTTTCTCATTTATTGAGCTGAAGCGATCAGGTTTGTCTCGTCGCTGGTTGTTTGTTTATGTTGTCGCTACTTTTGGGATTGGTTTATCCTGTGCCTTGCCTTTATTTTTATATTGGCGTGAACGAGCGTCAGAAACAATGAAGTTTGAGAATTGGGGAGACTTTGCCAAAACGGGAAATTCGTAGGCTCAGGAATTAAGCGTATCCAGAATGACTGATGATCACCCCCCGCAAGCGCAAAGCAACGACGCAAGCGGGGATTATTTTTGCTAAGGAATAACCCTACTGATTATCGACATTGATAGCAGGCTAACCGTTGATTTAACCGAGTACGAGTTGCCTTATCTTCAAGCCGTTTTGCTACTTGCTGCGCTTGGGTATGTTGTCCAGCTTTTGCATATTCAAGCGCGATCACTTCCAAAAAGCTACCTCGGTCAGAGGAGAGGCGTCGTCTACCACCGTAAGCTGGGGTTCCGTCCCGAACACAAGGGTTTTAGATTCTGGTCTCTCAATGGTGCGCGTTACTTGCAGTGCTTTGCTGCTTTTAAGTACTCCAACTTGTCCGACAAGCTTTTAGGAAAGAAAGAGTCTTTTGCTTGGGTAATCACCCAATCGGGTGAGCCAATGCTCTCATCGGGTGATTCCTCAATCCGTTTGCCCTCGTATACAACTGCGCTCGGGATACGCCACCAAGTCTTCCAGTTGTTCTGATTTCTGATATGACTTTCTAAGGCTCTTGCCAAACTCCTATTTACCTCAGTTGTGTAAATCTCAATTTGAGACTTAAGCCTGTGGTAGAGTGAATGCAACCAAATACACAGTTTATTTGCATAGGAAGGAATGAGAGCCAAACCAAAGGCTCCTGATCGCTCTGCGCCAGAATCAGGCGTGGAAGACCAGGAGCTATTGTGGATGTGGTTGCACGCCAAAAGCGATCGCACTCGTGCTGTCTATAGAGAGGAAGCTCTTAAGTTCCTAGCTTGGGTGAAGAAGCCTTTAAAAGCAGTGACTTTAGTAGACCTCTACAGGTATGTTGACAGTCGAGGGAACTTAGCGTCTGCAACCTTGGCTCGGATTGTCAATACGTTGAAGTCTTTGTTTCGCTTTGCCCACGAAGCGGGTTATTGCCCTGTTAATGTGGCTTTAAAACTGAAGCCTCCTAAAGTTTGCAATCGTTTAGCTGAACGGTTACTCACCCAGCAGGACGTTGTACGGTTAATCGAGAATGCTACCAGCGATCGCAACAAAGTTTTGCTGCTGTTAGCCTATACAACGGGGTTGAGAGTTTCCGAGATTTGCGGCTTAAAATGGCGCGATCTGGTTGCCAAAGAGGGCGGGGGACAACTGGTGGTGCGGGGAAAAGGCGGGAAAACTCGCTACCTTTGGCTCCCGACTCCAGTATGGATGGCGGTGGAACGTTTAAGAGGGACGGCGAGTGCTAATGACCCGGTGTTTTCCTCGCGCAAAAAAGGAGGACATTTAAGCCGCTCGATGGTGATGCGAATTGTCCGAGCGGCGGCTCTAAAGGCAGGGATTGACGCGCCAGTCAGTCCCCATTGGTTGAGACACGCCCACGCAAGTCATGCTTTGGAGCGAGGAGCGCCGCTACATTTGGTGCAGCATACCTTAGGACACTCGCAAATTCAATCCGTCGCTATTTATCTCCACGTTCAGCCGATGGATAGTTCGGCGAGATTTTTGAGTTGGATCGTTTCTGATGAACCAATCAATCAGGTAGAGGGTAACGAGGTAACAGAAGCGATCACTCCAATAACAGTGGACGTTCTGCCCTTAAGTCCGATTCCAAAGCTTCCCGAATCGAGGAGTGATCAGGACATAGAAGTCGGTTCGGCTGTTGTCGAATAAGCTCAATTGCCTTGAAGCAGCAGCATGAGCTTTATTCCTAGAGAAACTTAGGAAATCAAGATTTTTATCGAGTTTACCGAACCTGGAGTTTTTCAGTTTCCCGGTAGTAACATTCACCTAAGTCTTGAGTCCGGTTGCTAATGAGCAACCGGGCTTTTTTATTAATGAGCTTAAGTGTATCAACCTCGTGCCAAGGGATTTTTGTTCTGCACGGCTGAGCTTATAGTTGGCTCAATTCTCCTCAGCCTTGTCTCCGGACGTTTAGCACTTTCAATACAAAAGAGTATATTCTTTTTAGATGAGTTACTAAATGCCTCAAATTGTTTATCAGGTTTTGCCATATGTTGGTCAGGGTTCAAAAACTTCCGCTCTTTCAATAACAAACCATTCGTGATATAAAATTGCTAGAAAGAAGTCTTCTCCCTTCAGTCGATCACAGACCGCCATAAACCCAGAAAAAAAAGGGTCGTCGTCATAGGTGGTATCCTTGAGAAACACTGTCAGCGAATTGCCATCTGCACTCCAAATCGAACGCAGAATCGTGATATTGAGATGGCGCGAGCGCTCGACGGGCAGAAGCACCCAACGTCCCTCAAATTCCAGGAACTCTGGTTCGTAATATCTCAGAACCGACTCCCAATCTTCTGGTCCTTCGTGCTTTTCAATAATCCTGTCCCATCGCACTGACTTAACTTTTTCAAGGACTTCTGGGGATAAATCGGATAACTTCATTCGTTTTTCACCCAATGAGTAGTATTGACAGTAGAGAGGGGTCGCGCACTGAGACTCACCCTGGACTTTTTCTTTAGCTCCAATTGCGATCAGGTTCTGGTTGCAATCGTTTAGCCGCGTCAATCACATCTTGCAGTTCTACTGGATCGCTCAACGGGTCCGCATCAAGTGTCATGACCCGATTGAATTCCTTCTGCCAGCGTCGTAGTTCAGCAATATAAGGCTCGTAAGGCACACGTCTCAAGTCATCCCCTTCCTCTACCAGGTCACAAATTCCGTTGTGCAGCCACTCACCCGTATGCCAATCCGGCATATCAACAGCAGGAAATAAACAGATGCCATGCAGATCCATGCCAGAATTAACCGCTGCCAGAGACTCTTCCACTACGTCCTTTAGCCACTCATCTCTTCCTTCTGCCAGCCCACTAGTTTCGCCAATGATCATCGGTCTGTGATAACGCTCCCAGACGCGCCACATTAAGTCATGGAGCGGCTTGATGCGATCGTCGTGGGGTTCAAGTGATTGATGAGGTCCCTGTTCCCGGTACTCCATCTGACCAAAGGAATAGTTATTTGCACCAACGATATCAAGAATGGACGGGGAACCGCCGAGTTCCGGGTGTTCTTTTCCGTAAAGGATGTCCCAAGCCAGGAATGTGTCCACATAGGTTTCGTGATGCGCTGCCTCGACTAAATCCGGGCGATCGCGTGGTGCAACTACCTGAACCAGGGGATCAATGTGAACCATCCTTGAGAGCGGTTCTACCTCCCGAATCGCTTTCACCCCGGCGATCGCTGCCTTACACAACGCCAATCGAAAGCGGAATCGGTCTTCTTTAGTAGTTTTATAGGGAGCCACCCAACCCCACTCGCCGCCGCAGAACGAGAAAAATGTAATTTCATTAATCGGCGTGAAGAAATAGGGGCCTTTTAAGCGGGGAATCACATACTCTGCTGCTGCACGACAGTAACGGGCAAAGCGATCCGTAAACTCATTACTAAATGGATCGAGATCGTCTGGATATCCGTAGTGGAAGAGATCCCAGATGGGAATGATTTGCGTCTGCTGCATTGCTTCAATCATGGGGTCAAGAAGAGAGAAGTCATAGCAGCCATCATGATCAACCATTGGCCAGGGAACCCCTTCCCGTGCCACATCAATTCCCAGCGAGCGCAAGATGTTGTAATCTTCCTGCGCGTGGCGATCGTGCTGTGTCTCTTCAATTAGATTCCGCCGCCGCTTGTCCTTCCAGAGAAACGTCGAACACTCAAAGCCAGAGATGAAGAAGGTGGGGAATATTCCAGGTCGTTGAGCCATGCGTTTGCTCTGGTAAATTTATTCGTCATCGTAGGCACTCTTGCTCATTTGCGACACTATCCAACGTGAGATAAATCTGTTGAGTACCCTAATTCTGGTGTTGGGTGGACTCGTAACCGACACCAGGGCAGTTGCTGATTGGCTAACAAAACTCCGCAATCACCTGTGCCTTGACCGCATCTAAGGGATAGGTGTTGGGGTAGGTTGAAAACATCAGCCTGATGCCCTGAAGCGTTGAGGAAAAATAGAGCGATCGCTGTCGTGGGTTAGCAACTCCCAACTCGCTGAACATCTGCGTCTGGATTTCAAACTGCTTTGCCTGCTCATCCATCAACTTCTGGCTGTATTTCGCCACAATCGGGTCGAGCCGGGGTTGGGTAAACAGATTGAGATAAAATCGGAAAACCTCCGGTTGCCGTCGCACGTCGTCTAACGCACCTTCGGCAATATGGCGAATTTGCTCGACAGGCGTTGACTTTGCAACGGCGGCATTCATGACAACCAGCAGATCATTGAGCCGCAGATCGACCATTGCTGCCAAAACGTCTTCTTTACCCTTGAAGTAGTGGTAAAGCAGTCCCTTTGAAATCTGCGCTTGTTTGGCGATATCTTCAATCGAAGTGGCGTGATAGCCTTTCGTGAAGAACAAATCCATCGCCGCTTTCAAGATTTGTTCCCGCGTTGCCTGACGGATACGCTCGTTTTCTGCTGGGGTACGCGGCATGGCTTCTACTCACTGAGAAATTGAACGATCAGACTGGAAACCTCATCGGCATGAGTGAGTGTAGGCATATGATCGGCTCCTTCAAGGTAAGCAAAGTGAATGTCGGGCACCTGTTGGAACAACTCAGCAACGTGCAAATTATCAGCCATATCCTGTTTGCCGATGATAAACAGCGTTTTGGTTTGAAGGTCACTTAAGCGATCAATGGTGGGTGGCTGTGCCCATTGCATCTCAAAGGTTTTCCACTCAAAATACCTCTTGGTGTTGTGTGTCGTCATCTCAATCATGCGATCGCGCTGCGGACTGGACATCACGACGCTGTACACAGGATGGTTCAACATCAAGTCAACCATTTTTTCCAAATCTGGAGCCGCTGCCTGAACTTGCGCGTACCATTGTTGAACATCAGGTGAGAGTTGGAAGCCCGACAATCCCGGAGCTACTAGCACCAGCTTGGTGACGCGATCGGGATAAGCAAGGGCAAAATCGGCTGCAATTTGACCGCCGATCGAATGCCCAACTAAAATTGCGCGATCGAGTTTGAGATGGTCAAGCAACTGCCGCAAATCCTCAACATAGTAGGCAGGTTCGAGCAGTGGGGGTGACTGTCCGGCACCGCGTCCGTCAAAAGTGATGACTTGATAGGTCTGGGCTAGTTGCGGGGCAATCAACTCCCAATCTTGCAAATCTGCCCCACCGCTATGAATCAGGACAACCGCCTCACCCTTACCTTGAACTTCGTAATGCAAATCCATATCTGTCTCCTTTCAGGTTTGTACGACAGTCACAATGAACGTTTCAGCCTGATTTTCCTGAACACTCTAGGCTGATGGGATCGATTGTTTCATCCCCAGGATAATTTATGACTGAACAGACAGTCAATAAAAAACTAGCTGCTCCGCATTCCTAACAACGGAACTATCCTGCGCTGCTAATCATCTGTGCCACAATCTTGCCTGAACTCATCACCCCTGGTAATCCCGCTCCTGGATGAGTTCCGGCTCCTACACAATAGAGATTAGGAATGTCCTCGCTTTGGTTATGAGGGCGGAACCAAGCAGACTGAAACAAAGTAGGCTCCACTGAAAAGGCAGTGCCCTTGTAGCTATTCAACTCATCCCGGAAATGCAATGGATCGATATAGTGTTCGGTGACAATATGACTTGACAAATCGGGTAGGTAGTGCTGCTCTAAATACTGAATGATCGCATCCCGGTAGGGCTTCGCCATCTCTTTCCAATCTGTTGCACCATCGAGGTTTGGAACTGGAGCCAGCACATACCAGCTATCACAACCAGGTGGCGCAAGGGTGGGGTCAGTTGCAGTAGGGCGATGGAGATACAGCGAAAAGTCGGATGCCAGGTGCTTGCGATCGAACAAATCCACCATCCACTCCCGGTAGCGCGGGCCCATCAAAATCTCATGGTGTGCCATCTGGTTGTAGCGTCGATTCGTGCCAAAGTAAAGCACGAACAGTGACA
>JAESFV010000201.1_pt1 | contig 70015 bp, 46 predicted proteins | sample 9269471 | NCBI WGS metagenome assembly JAESFV01 (sample SAMN14502647, study PRJNA617108) | algae metagenome | isolation source: Symplocastrum torsivum CPER-KK1 and co-occurring heterotrophs from... | place: USA: Central Plains Experimental Range, Colorado | collected 2001-01-01
AGCAGATGCCGGTGAGCAGCGTCGGGCCGCTCACCACCCGCGGCGGCACGATCTTGGGGTTGCGTGCCTGAAGCTGCTCCTGCACGGCGTCGAAGACCTCGGTGTCGATCAGCGGCGGCACAGCGACCACCACCACCTCGCTCTCCGGCTTCTTCTGCTTGCTCTTGGAGCGGCTGTTGAACTGGTGCTCGCCGACATAGGTGCGGCGAGTTAGCACCCGGTGCAGCTGCCCGATACCCCAGCGTCCGCCCTCGCGCGTGTAGATCCGGTTACGATTGAGATGGCTGACGATGGCCTTCACACCCAAAGGGCCAGAGCGGCCGTCGCCATTGAGGGCAAGGTCGAAGATCAGCCGCACCGTGTCGGCGTGGAGCGGATCGATCTCCAGCTTCTTCTTCACCTTGGCGCCGCGCTGCTCAGCCTCGACCACGCGATAGCCGATCGGCGGGCGAGCACCGTTCCAGAAGCCCTGACGGGCATTCTCCTTCTGCGCCCGCAAAACGTGCTTGGCGTTCTCCTTGGACTGGTATTCATCGAACAGCGCCATGATCTGCCGCATCATGACGTGCATCGGATCGTCGCCCATCTCCTGAGTGATCGACACCAACCTCACGCCGTTTCGGGCGAGCTTCCTGACATAGAATTCCAGCTCGAAGTGATCGCGGAAGAAGCGCGAGAAGCTGTGCACCACGACGACATCGAACGGCGCCGGCTTCAGCGTGCCCGCCTCGATCATCCTCTGGAACTCGGGCCGTCGGTCATTGGTCGCCGAAGCTCCCGGCTCGACATAAGTTTCGACCAGCTGATAGCCGCGCGCCTGGCAATAGGCCTCGCCCTGCCGGCGCTGGTCGGGGATCGAGACATCGTGCTCGGCTTGCCGGGCTGTGGAGACGCGCAGGTACAGAGCGGCACGCAACGGAGCGGTCATGGCGGAGCCTTTCGTGTCAGGCGGTCATTCCCCTTGGATCAGCTCCTCCAGAATATCCCCGAACCACGCGTCGAAAACAGCGATCTCCGCCTTTGTCACCGGAATGTATTCCGGCCAGTCGTCGGTGACGGTCATCGGGGCGGGAGTTGGGGACGGACGCTGCCTGCGACGGGGCGGCCGCGTTTCGGCGTAGGTGTAGAGGTCGTCGGGCAAGCGGCCCGGCGCAGTTCGATAGGTGGGGTATCGAGTGGGGGAATGTGAGCGTCTGGTCATTCCCAAGACTGACGCGACGGCGACCGATGCCCAACAGCCGATCTATGACCTGCAATACGCAGTACTTCCTTGACCAGAAGTCATCTCAGCACGCACATGCGGACGGCGGCTTTGCGCCCCCTAAGCCGCCATTAGGGTGCGGCGCAGATGATCCCGAAAGCTGCCGCCGATTAGACCTTTGAGGCCGCTACCACGGTAGATGCGATTATTGCGATCGAGCCTGTCATTACGTCGCGGTATCCAGCCGTATAGCTGGACATCGACGTCCTACGTGTCGGTCCCCACAGAGCCTGGCGACCTCGACCTCACCGGCATGGGCGCAGACGCTTCGCCCCTCGTGTCGGTGCTCAGCTCAGGCTGGCAGAACCCCTATGGGCATCCACCGCGCGAGGTTGGCAAAAGGCTGCTACCCTTCGCCCGCTCGGTGCCGGCCCACGCGTCGGGGACTGGCGCGCGGGCGAGGCACCCGGTCCGCGCTACGTCGTGCGCGACGAGCCCGCGATGACGAAGGCGGTCCACGCCACGGCCTCCAGCAGGACCATCGCCGTGAAGACGACGCGCACGGGGTTCTCCACGACGTTCGGCAACTAGGACCCGCCGTCGTCGTCATCCGTCGCGAGCATCAGGCCCTCAACGGCGTCGGCGAATGCAGGCTTGCCTACCTCGCGAGCGATGCAGGCTAGAATGGCTTTCCACCTACCGGCCGAACGATCGAAGAACATCCGGACCTTCACGATCTCGTGCACGACACACTCTACCCCAAGGCGCTCGATGCCGGCCTCTATGACGTCGACCAGGACGTCGCCGACCTCTTCACCGGCGCGAGCCGCCCGGAGCAGACGCAGCGAGAGGATGTCCTCGACGAGCTGGAGATCGGGGCACTCGCGCGCGAAGGCGCGGGCGAGCAGATCGGCATGGGCAAGTCGCCCACCGGCGAGGACAGCATTCTGATCGCCTGCGAAATAGACGATGAGTTCGGACCCCGCACCAGCCCTGATCGCCTCCAGAGCCAGATCGACCACGCCGACACGCTGCGCCTGCTCCGGCGAGAACTCGTAGAGCAGGCCTTCGATGACACCGCCCAGACGCTTCGAGAAGCCCTGCGACGAGATTACATCTGCCAGGATGCCCATTCGTAGAGCCGCGCTCTCGTCGCTTACGGCGCCGGTCGGGAACATCGGCGACCTCGCCAGGTCGAGCATGATGGACCCGTCCTCGGTTGCGAACGCCTCCGGTCGCGACGAAGCTAGGTCCATGACCTCCGCGGGCTTGTGCGTCAGGAAAGCCCGCAGCGCGCTCGTCTCCGCGCGGCCGGCATCCACGAGCGCGAGAAGCCGGCGCCAGGCCTCCTCGCGCAAGTCGGTCGCCGCCGCGCACCAGGCGACGATCTGGTTCGCGAGATCGTGGCCCTCGAGTTCCGCGACGCGTTTCAGTCCAAGCTCCATCGAGGCACGCGCATAGCGATGCCGCAGATCCTCACCCACCTCCTCGGCCATGCTCCGAAGGGCGAAGAGCGCCTCGCGGAACCGACGCTCCGGCAGCGCGGTGTTCCCCGCAAGCTGGTTGGCCAGGCGGAGGAGACGCTCCGGATCGGCAAGGGTCAGGCCTTGAAAGACCGAACCCGCGTGCGCGGGGGACGGCGCCGTCAGCAGCTCCTCGTCGGTGAACGATGCATGGCAGAAGACGAAGCAGCAGCTCGTCCACGACCAGATTGTGCTCTCGCGCGAGCTGTCACCCCAGATCTCGCCGAGCCGCGTGCCGTCGGTGTGCCAAGCGCAAAGCGCGTCCAGCAGGAGCAGGCGGTCGCTCGCCAGCAGCGACTCCACGAAGGCCTTGAAGCCGTGGAACTCGAACTGCCCCTCGCTCCTCGCGAAGCGCATCGGGGTTGACAGGTCGTTCTCCCTGAAGTCGTAGCCGGACGCGGCCCTGACCGCGATCCGGAGCGCCTTGATCGAGAACTCACCGCGCCACTCGACATCGACCACTGATGGCGACAGCGAGAAGCCCCAGAGACCGCGCGATCCGGCGCGCTCGAACATCGCCAGGACACGCTCCTCGCCATCCTTGGGGACTGGAAGCGCGCAGACGCAGTCCAGCAGGTTGGAGGCGGTCCGGTCCTCGGCCCTGTCGAGAAGTTCCCACATCGCGGCGATCCCGACCGTGTCGTCCTCTGCGGCGATCCGCTCGCATGTCGCGACGATGATAGGCCAGGCGATTTCGCGTCCCTCGTGGCGCCAGCGCCTGCCCTCCACCTCGAGCCGGGAGACGTCGATCGACCGCGCGACGAGATGCTCGAACAGCGAGTCGTAGCGGAAGCCGATGCGAGAGCCCTCGCTCACGAGCAGGTGCTCGCGGACCAGTTCGCTGAAGCCCGGCTCGCGCGTCACCGGATTGGACCGCGCGACCGATCGAACGCTTTGGCGAAGGCATGTGGTGGCGACGCGTTCGAGCGTTCCCTCGACTACCTCCACGGCTTCACCCGCCCGAGAAGCCGCACGCCCGCAGTCGCGGCGGATCCACTCCTCGAATAGCCGCCAGCGCGAGAGCCTGGCGCCGTCGAGTTCCTCGCGGAGTTCGGCCGCGATCCCCAGCAACAGGGGGTTCCGCACGTGCTCCGTCCCGCCCGGCCGCCGGGAGAACCGCAGATCGACGAAGGCCTCCCGCTCGTCGTCGCTGAACTCCCCGATCTGGAATCCGACGGAGTTGTCGCCTCCCCCGCCCTGCCCGTGGAAGGCACCCTTCGGCACGCGCGAGCGCAGGTCCGTCCATGCCTCGGGACGGCAGGTAATGACCAGCTTGCATCCCTCCGCGTCGCGCAGCGCGTTGGGGAGCCATACATCCCGCATCGCCGTGGGCGAGAGCTGTGACTCGTTCAGCCCGTCGACGATGACCAGCGGGGCGGGACCGCTCTGAGCCATGGCCGCGAGATCGGGAACGCCATCGGCGAAAGCGACCCGGACCTCCCGGAGCTTGGATGCGACCAGATCGTTCAGGCTCCCCGTCGCTGCATCGACCTCCATCGCCCTGATGAACAGCGTCGGCCTGTCGGCGATCTCGGCCGCCATGGTCGCGAACGCCGTCGACTTGCCAAGGCCGGACCGGTCCACGACGGCCCAGACCGCCGCGTCGCCCTCGAGGAAACGAACCAGCTCCTCCTGCAGCCGCGGCCTGCCCACTGTCCGCTGCCGATCGAGGAGCCGCTCCCGCGACATGCGCTCCACCTCCGCCCGCGTAGCCTCCCGGCACCAAGCGAGCGCGGCAGGCGCATTCGGGTGCGGTCCATATCTAGGCGTGAGATCCTCGGCCTGGCGAAGCACACCGCCGATGACCTGATCGTCCACGAGAGCGCTGAGGGGGAGGGCGAATCCGGACGGTCCCGAGAGGCCAGTGACCGAGGAGAAGTTCGCGACGGTGATGCCGACGACCGCGCCGCTCGCCCGGTCGACCACGGGCCCGCCGCTGTCGCCGGGAGACACGAACGCTTCCGCAAGCGCCCACGCCTCCGGCAGTTGATACGAGCGGGCGTGCGCCTCGTATCCGATCGCGCCGCGTCCGCTGACCCGGCCGGTGCCGAACAGCGCTCCGGTCAGTCCTGGTTCCAGCGGGAAGCCCGCCAACATGACCTCGTCTGGCCGCGTCCAGGCCACCGGCAGTCCGTCGACGTCACCGTCGATCTCGAGAAGGGCGACATCGTGCACCTCGCTAATCCGCACGGCAGCGACCCGGAACGACCCGGCCATCAGATCGTCGGCGGGCCGATGGCCGACCACGTGGGCGCAGGTCAGGACAGCGCCTCGCACCGCGAAGCCCGAACCAAGCGGGCGTCCCTCGCGATCGGCGATGCGCAAGAGCCTGTGCCCTATATGCCGTTCGAGCGCCTCGGCGCCCCCCGCGCTCACCTCGCTACCTTGACCTTGAAGGTGACCTCGACCGCCCCCTCGATCGTGGTCTGCGCGATAATGAACTGACCCGTGCCGGATGCCTTGAGCCCGATCCTCACCTCGGCCTCTTCGACGCCGGCTCCCTCCAGCGACGCCCGGATCGCCTCGCCGACCGCTCCGATCATCTTGAGCGATTCCTCGAACGTCGTGGCGACCTTGGCGGGGATCGAGCCAAGACCGGTGCCTACGGGTTGCACGCCGGCGCCACGCGGGCCGCCGCGGTCCGAAACCTCCACAATGATCGGCACGTTCCCGGCGAACTCGATAAGCTCTGGCATCAATCCCTCCTGTTCCCGTCGACTGGTCGGCCCGCTGTCCGCGAGGCCGTTCTCCCGCCATCGTGGATCAGGGCGTCCTCCACGGCCCGATTGCGCCCGTGATCCTACGGCCGAGAAACTCCCTGTCGAGGTTCTTCTCCTGGGTCTTCATGGCCTTCTGCAGTTCATCCCTGTTCGCCCTGAAGTGGGCCAGGCGCCGCGGCACGCGGCTGGCGGCGTCCTCGGGGATGCGCATCCACACGTGGCCGCGCCGGTCGATGCACGTGAGCAGCAGGGTCCATGCGGCGTACGCCTCGTCATTCCCGCCGACCGTCCAGTAGGTGTCCCACCAATGCCGCGCGAAGGCGCCGCGCCGCACCCACGCGTCAGCGGCGCGCGTGCGGGAGACACGGAGACTGTCACCCGGACCGACCGGCCATTCCGGGACATCCCCGTCCCAGGCCGGGTCGAAGGCGCGGATCCTGCGGCCGCGCTGCAGACGCCAAGTGACACCCGACGCCGCATCCGCTTCCACGACATCTGTCAGCCAGTCCCCGCGTGCGTTCAGCGCGGCGGCCAGGACGACGTCGAACAGCGCCAGATCCGTCATCGCGTCGGACAGCACCCGCTGGCGGACTGCCTCCGGGCACTCCCGCACCCGGAAGGCGATGTGGATCATCTTGTCTATGCCGGCGGCACCAAGGAACGTGGTCGAAAGGGTCCGTCGGAGCGCGAGCCAAAGCGCCGCGCCGCGCGGGGGATCGCGTTCGAGCAGCGCCTCGCAAAGCGCGACGTAGAACCCCTCGCTCCGGCGGACGCGGCGTCGGAAGTCCGCAGTCGGCTCGTCCATTCCCCCCAGCCATGCGTCGACTGCGGCCGGCGCGTATTCGATGAACGGGATCATGTCCAGCGAGCGGAAGTCCCGCATGTGGAGCGAGGCGCCTTCCGCCCGCGCCTGCTCGATGCGCTCCTTGGCGGTCTCTATCGCCTTGTCGCAGATCTCACGCCGGCGGTCGACGTCCATCGCGGCGTTCCGCCCCTTGAGCGAACCATCGTCGGGCCCGTAGGCTATCGTCATGGTCACGGCGCCGGGGTCCTCGGCGCGCCGCTCGTCCACGATCGCGATCGCTGAACCTGGGTCCAGGGGTTCCGGGGCAGGCGCCTCCACGACGTGGCGCAGGATCGCCGTCGCGATCTCGACATCCTCGGGCGATCCACCGCGCGTGGCTACCGCTCTCGGCAGCAGCCAGGGTGCGAGCGACGGGGCCACCTGATCGAACGGGAGTCCAAAGGTAGCGGCCGCCACGGCCAGCGAGCCGAAGTGGTCGATCCAGAGCGTCGCAACCCCGGTCCAGCGCCATCCATCGTCTGCCAGGGCACGCCCGAGCCGCCTGGCGTCGGACTCGTAGAGCAGGCGCATCGCGATGCCGCGCTTCTCTTGGTCCGGGTCGATGACCCGCCCCTGGATCCAGTCCCAGCTGGCGTCGTCGATCGGGGCATGGACCATCGCGAGCAGCATGAGGAGTTGAGACGCGATCGCCGGATCGGCGTCGCGGTAGCGCCAGACCAGAGCGTCAACGTCCGTCTCGTCCAGCGGCAGAAGCAGGTCCTCGTAGTCGTTGTAGACGCTTGAAAGGCCAGCCTTGAGGAGGTGCTCGATGCGCTGGACTGCCGGAAGGTCGACCAGCTCGAGCAGAAGCATGCGGCTGCGGACGTCGCACTCCGACTGCGCCACCGGCCCGAGCGGGGCGAGACGGACCTCGCGGGCCGCGGCCCGAACCTGCTCGTCCACCAGCAGCAACTGCTCCGTGGATCTGACGGCGGCCATGGCCCTAGCCTCGTCATCGCGATCCGGCAGCCCCACCAGCTTCCCGCGATGGAGTGCGGCGAGGGCATCGGGCAACGTCCGGGCGGCCGCCGGGGTGATCGCCTCGAAGGCGTGATCCTCCATCGTGTAGTAGGCGCCCCTGTCGAGCGTGGATACGTCGATCGACTGCAGCGCCTGCCGCACCCCGTGCACAAAGGGGGCGGGAGGGTCGAAGCGGTAATCCGTCCAGAAGCCCTTCGCCCGGTCGATCCGCCGGCGAAGGGGCAAGCGTGCATCGAGAAGGGTATGTTCGACATGCCGTCGCTCGAGCGCGAACATGCTGTTGGCCGGGTCGTTCAGGTAATCGGCCTCGTAGTCGAAGCCCCGGTCGACGTCGGGATCCCGCTCCACCGCAAGCGCCTCCAGGTCATCGTCCCCGGACAGCCAGAGCATGAGCGCCGCCACGCGAGCGGGAAGCCAAGCCGCTACGCCGGGTTCCGGCGTCAGGCGGAGCACTGCATCCGATCTGGCCCTCAGCGCGTCCGCGGTCTCAGCGAAGTCCACCTGGTTGAAGAGGCAGATCCACTTGAGCTTCTCCCAGTCGTCATACCGCCGCATGATCGCGACCCTAAGCGCGGCGAGCTGGAGCACATCGATGGCCTGCGCCAGGCCGCCCGTTTCCAGGAGCTGTGCGACCGCCTCACCAAATTCCAGCCTGCTCCTCTCCACGAACGTCACCTCGTGGCCGAGGACCGTGCGCGGCCCATCGGCGTCGGCCCCGACGCGCGCGACCATCGCCTGCGATCGGGAGCGTTCCTGATCGGGATTGCGGCGGTCCGGTTGATCGACGTCCCTCGAGATCGTCGACAGCCACCGGACGCAGCGGCCGATCACGCGCGTCCGGCGATCGGCGTCTGCCGGAAGCGCACGCAACGCCTCGATGGCGAGCGCCTCAGGTGCTCCCGACGACGTCTCGACGATGTCGAGAAGCGGGTCGCAGAGCGGCTGCGCAATGCGGACCACCTCCGACCGATGACGCTCGGGCAGGTTCTGCGAATGCAGCCAGGCCGAGACCAGCGGGGATAGAAGGTCATCGCCGCCGGTCTCGCCCGCGAGCTGGATCGAGACCGCGGCCCGGAGGATCTCGGCCTTCTCGTCCAGACCGGCGATGGGGTCCAGCCAGTCCTCGAGCGCGCGCTGCCCGAGATCCCGGTCTTCGAGCCCGCCGCGCTGCAGATGGTCCAAGAGGGCCACGCCCAGCGCCTGCGCGACGAGTGCGGACGACAGCTCGTAGCCATGCGAGCCCTGCCGGTTGGCGAAGTCGCTGTCGACGATGTCGCTCAGGCGGCGGAAGACCTCGGCCTCGCCCAGGTCCGGCCTCCCCACCATCGAACCGATGGCGCCAAGGTCGAACTCCTTCATCCCATCCAGACGGTTGCGAGCCACCTCGGCCAGCCATGAGAGCCACTCCTGCTCACCGAAGGCGCTCGTGGCCGGGGCGAGCGTGGTCCGGCCATACTCCCACAGGAGACGGTGGATCGTGACCTCTCCGCCATCGACCAGTCGATCCCGCAGGCGCACCACCAGGCTGAAGAGGCGCGGCGTGCGCGCGATCTCCACCAGATCCTCGTGCAGGTCCGAACGGGTCAGCCCCTCGAGTGCCAGCCGCTGGTCGAGCTCCCCACCCGGCGCGTCGTCGAACGGACCCACTTCGACCACCTCCGGCTTCTCGACGAGCGAGGCGAGCCGGCCAAGGCGTTCTGTGAAATGCAGGTTCCGCGTGACGGCGACGACGCGGAAGCGCCCACTGAACTCCGGTGCCTGGAATACCGAGATTACGTCCTTCCAGGGCGCCGACACAAACTCGTTCATGCCATCGAACACGACAGTGATCGCCGGACCCTCGTCCGCCGGCCTCTTGAGCATGCGGTCGAGCCGTCTCTGCCAGTGCTGCGCGTCGCGAGCGTCCGTCATCTCGTAGAGACGCTCGGCCAGGAAGCGCTTGACCGACGTCCGGGACACGCCCGACAGGTCCGATGCGAAGCGTGAGGGGACGAGGATGACGATGGGCTGCTCGTCGAGGCGCTTCACAAGCCAGCTCAGGGTGGCCCAGGTCTTGCCGCTTCCCTGAAAGCCCATGACAACCGCGGGTGCGTCGGCCGCCGACCTGCCCGCCCACCAGGCATCGAGCCCTGCATGAACACCTGCTCGGCGGATGTGCGCATGGGCCCCCCCCGCCGCGTCTTGGCCGAGTTCCGACTGCGAGACGCGAGGTTCGCTCCAGATCGACCGCAGCCTCGCGTGGCTGACCTGACGAAGACGGTCGAAGCCGAGGTTCCAGGCCTCCAGTTCGCGGGTAAGCGAGGCCAGGGCCGCCTGGCTATCGCGCTCTAGCGCCCGGGCCAGGTCACCGGCGTCGCTCGAGACCATCTGATCCAGCACGGACGGGGCAGCGGTGCAGAGCGCCGCAAGAGCTGGGAAGCCGTCGAGCTTCCAGTCAATCACGACGATGGGGACGCCTGTCTCGTCGCTCTTCCGGAGGAGCTTCTGCTCGAGCTGCTCCGGCGCGGGGCGGGTGGCGACGAGGAACCAGGCTTCCAGCGCGGGGTCGAGTCCGAGCGCATCGTCGACCTCGCCGAGCAGCTCGCGGTCGCTGAGACTTGTGTTGTCGGCATAACGCTTGGTCTCGATGCGGAACCGCCGGCCCCTGCGTCCCACCGGGCCTGCGTCGCCACCATGCTGGAAGCCGGACTTCGCCACGGCGATCCCAACGTCAAGATGCTCGGAGATGAGCGCAGCAGCCACCATCTCGAACTCACCCGGCGTTAGCGACTGAAGTCTCTCCTTCAGGTCCGCGAGCATCTCATTGGTCGTTGAAGCCGTCGCCATCCGCCTGCTTGGAACTGTCGAGATCGAACACACCCTTGCTGTCTGCTATTCGACCAGACGCGGCGCAACCTGTCACCGTCGGTACTCAAAACGCCCGCACAAGCGTCCCCAGCCCCAGGTTTGGTCGATCGACTTAGGAGGTGTTCGGCCGGGCCTCAAAGAATGCGGGGCGACCGCGCGCGATCGGACTCGCTTGGGAGATTGCCTCGGCCGCGTCATAGGCCTGCCTCTCCCACTATGGGGCGATGCGACTGGTGCTCGATAGCATCCCCATAAGTCGCCCGTAGCCCCAACGAAGCAGGGTCAAATCGCTCGCGGTATCCATGTCGGATCGTCCTCTTTGCTGTCCATGAGCCGACACGCGAACGGTCGGCAGCCTGCCAAATTCGAGATGCTCTCGTTATTTACGCGATGGTCTAGCTTGAACGTCCGCTTCAGCGAACTTTGGTCTGGAAGCCGCCAGTCTGTAACCGGCCCCGTTCCTCTGCTGAGTGAGGGGCTCGTCAACCTGCCCCTACGGCGCTCCCGGCCCTGCCGCGGAAGCAGCTTGCGGCGTGCGGCAGCGTGCCTGCGCGTAGCGCAGACGGCGAGAGATTCGCGCATGGGCGTTCTACCCTCAAGCCGCCTCCCACACCTTGTTGAGGATCTGCGCCGCCAGAGCGGCCTTGTCCTGCGGTAGAAAGCGCCCATAGTGCTTGGCGACCATCTCCGGGGTGTCCTGGACGGCGTAGCTCGCCTGCTCATAGGAGCCGGTCTTCTTCAGAATGTGGGTCGCGAGCACGTCCCGAACATTGTGCGGGCCGTGCGGGAGCAGGCCCTTGATGGCACCACGACCGGTATAGGGGTTGTGAATGCCATAGCGCTGGATCGCGAGCCGCCAGGCCTCGTAGAAGGTGTTCTGGCAGTAAGCGGCATCCTTGCTGGTCAGCTTCACCGTCTTGACGAACAGCGTGCCGGGATCGGCAGCGTGCTTCAGCAGCACCCGGCGGTGGCGGTCGATATAGGCCTCCAGATAGTGATAGAGGCCGCCGAGGTCCGGCAGGATCAGCCGGAATGGCTTGCTGCCGAAGAAGGACGAGTTCGCGTTCTTGAAAGCGACGGAGGGGATGAGCACCTCCCATCCCTGGTCGCGCTCGCTCCAGCGCAACTCGCCACGCTTCATCTCCGCGAGGCGGCGCTCCGAGGTAGGTAGCCGGCCCCGCGGACAGACGAGGAGTTGACGCAGGTTCTTCTGCCGCAGCCCGAGATGCAGGCCGAGCCGCAGCATGAGGAAGGCCCGCACCGCCTCGGCCGCCGCGCGCGGGTAGCGCTTCTCATCCGGCATCAGCCGCAGGATTTCCTCAGTGATCTTGCGATACTCGGCGACAGGGCTGTCCGCCTCCAGCACCACCATGATCGGCTCGAAGGGATCGCGGTGGATGCGGGCCACGCGCTGAACCTCCCGCGCGCGGGCGAGGCCGTGGCGATGCATTTGCTCGCAGGCGGCGTCCCAGTCGGCGCGCGCGGCGGCAACGTCGCGCTCAGAGAGCAGATTGGGAATGGGGCGGATGCGTTCCGCCAGCTGCGGGTTCTGCCGCAGCCAGCCTGTCTCGGCGCGGGTGAGCGCGGCAGCAATCCGCAGCATGTCGACTTCCCACGCGGTGTAGAAGCCGCGCCGACGCTCCCGCCACTGGATGTACCAGTCCCACACGATCGGGAAGACCAGAAGGCCAAAGCTCAGATTCTCTAGCGGCACGCCGAAGCCATGGACCGCCCCGGTGGGTGAGGCCGCCAGCGCCCCGAACATCAGACCGAGATGCTCGACCTTCTGGGACGCCGTCTCCTCGCCCCAGACACCGTTGCGCTGATAACCGAAGGCCGTCAGCGTCGCTGTCTTGAACCGGACGAGATCGGCCATCTCCTCGGCCAGCTGGAGCGGCGCATCAAGCGCCGCGCTCGCGAGGTCCGGATCCGGCAGCGATCCATCCTCTTCCCGGCAAAACCGATAGAGCCCGCGCGGCCGGGAGGATTGATCGAGTAGGCCGGAAAACCGGATCGAGTAGCGCTGCTTCATGGCAGCGGCTTGGAAGCGCCGATAGTCGGTCGTTCCCGAAATCACCACGCGCTGCACCCATTCGAGGATCTCCTCCTGCTCCCTCAACGGGCGCCGATCAAAATCATGCGGCAGGTGCCAGGCGAGGCGTCGTCGCTCGGCTCGACTGATGCCGGCAATGGTCACCGCCGAGGTGCAGCGGTCTCCGTTCGGCAGTTTCGAGCGGAAGTAGCCCGGCGGCAGACGGTAGCGCCGCTCGATGAGCTCCAGCGCCGCGAGACTTCGGGAGGCGCGCGGCACCTTCACGCCGCGGCGCCACATTTTAAGCGCGGAGGCGTCGACCTGGGCCGCGCTCGCCTCAAGGACACGGGCGAGATGCATCGCGGAGTCGCCATGGCGGCGCATGTGAAGATCGAGCGCATCGGCGAATGAGGTCGGGTCGGTCCAGGGCCGGCCGTCGCTCTCGGGAAACTCGACGATCGGCTTTGCCCGAGGGCCGCGTCGGCGCGGCATAGCTTCCGGCTTGTCAGCGCCACGATGGGGTGTGCCCCGCTCCGAGCTCGGCGGTGTGCGGCGCGCCGCGGCACGCTTCACCGTGACGTGGCTGCGGCGCGCCAGTTCACGGCGCAGCGCATCAAGGCCAGGCGCCAGCACGGGGCCGGCGCGCTGCAGATCGGCATGATCCACATCGCAGGCGTGAGCGATCGCATGCCAGTCATAATCGCGCTCCGTCAGGGGCGGTGGCATGCGCGCGGCGAGGAGATCGAGGAGCCAGTTCTGGAAGAGGTCGGCGTCGCGAGGCGACAGGACGGTCGTGGCACGCTGCTGGCAGAACTCCACCAGCATGCGCGCGAAGCTCGTACGGGGCATCGGCGGTCAGTGCAGGCACGTGATGGAGAGGCGACTCGCCTCGAACAGGCGCGGCGTTTCTGCCGAGAAGCCGTTCGTTCGGCTACGCCCCAGAAGTGGCAGCTCCCGCGATCCAAAACTGAGGGGTGATGGTCCTCAAGCCGGCATCAGACGGCAACAATGTGCGGCTGAGCGTTCAGCCAACAAGCTTCCCGAGAGGCACGCACATTTCTATCAAGCGGCGCAATGTGTCGAGATCTAGAAAATATACTGCAAAAACAACCATCCGACCGACGCGCAATGTGCGCGCTTTTATCCTGCCATCAAGCTACCTCACTCCGTCGGGACTAAACGAGATCACGTCACATCGCTAAGATACTATGACAAAGCGGCAGATAACGCGACATAGGCGCCTAGAGCTACCGAATTTACCTTAAGTTCTCCGAAAATACGCCAACTGGGTGTTCCACAGGCCGCCGCGTGAGCAGCGACGTAGCGATTCATCGCCATGCCTAACTTGAGACTGCTGTCGGTGATGCGCAGCCGAACCGCTGCAGATCGGCGGGCGCGGCGCAGAGAAGCTGCAAAGGAGCTGCGGCCGAACCGCAGTCGGACCGCGCAAAGGTCGCTGTTTCTCGCGCAACTTGCCACAGTAGATGTGGGACTATCCAGACGTCGGTGGCTTCCGAAGGCGCACACCGGCGCCGCCACCATTCTCGGGGGTAAACTCTATGCCGGCTTGCTCGAGCGCTGCGATGATGGAAGCCAGATTACCCGCGTGCGGAACGCGAACGCCGCGCTCAAAGTCGACAATGGTTGGACGAGACACCTGTGCCGCTGCCGCAAGCTCAGCCTGACTCCAACCGAGCATCCCTCGCGCTCCACGGCACTGGGCGGGCGAAATTACCGTCACGTTCAAGGCACCGTCAAAGTTTGACTTTTTGAAAAACAACTGCATTCTGAAATAGCCGCCGACGGCGGCTAAGCGGTCGGAAAAGGTGTTTGCGCCACCTCTCCCGACCTGACCACAATCAAGCTGCTTGGAGCTCGGATCATGGCTGATTCTGAGATTAGCACGAGTTTGTCCCGGCCATCCCGGAGGGACGTTCTCTCCGCCGCCCTGATGACGATCGGCGGCACTTCCTTCAACAGTTCGGCTGCGGCCGAACCGCAGGATCATGGCGCAACGGACGCGGCTGTCCTTACATGGAGAGCGTGGCGCGCCGCCCATCGGCGCACGCTCGCTCTGTGCCGGAAACAGCAGCGTCTCGAGTCTGAGTTGGCGCGGACGATCGGCTTTCCCCAGGTGGTTCTTGCTGGAGCCGAGCTGCACTCGCCGGTGCGCATCGGCTCGTTGCGGCAGTTTGACGAGCTTTCGACCGATGTGCCGTCCCTTTGCTCACGGCGCGCCGAAATCGCTGAGGTGTTGCGCGCACATCAGCAGCGCTGGGACGACGCAGACCGCGCCATCGGCTATTCCGTCACCCGGCAAGAAGAGGCGGCTGCCTCGGACGATGAAGAGCGCTTGATCGCGAGTCTCCTCGCGGCAGACGCCGCGTCTCTGCGTGGCCTCTTTGCAAAGCTCGACGTGCTGATTGCCCTCGGCGCCGATGGCGCCGAGGGGCGGCATTTCCCGTGGCCAGAACTGCGGCGTATGCGCAGGGATGTTGCGCGCCTGATGCAACTGCGGCGTCACGATGCAGTCGGCTTCACTGCTTGAAGCAGTGCTCCCGATGCCAACGCAGGAAGTGGGGATGCGGTAAGGGATCTTACCGCCGCCACGGTCCGCACCGCTGAGAGCTTGATGCTTCTTAGGGAGTAGCCAGCTGGAATAGCGAACGCGCCATGTGCTCCATCATCAACACCTCCTTGAGCTGATCCAGGACAAAGTGGTCGAAGTAGTTTGCCTGGCGACGGCATCCCCGAGCAGGGGTTCCCGGTATACTGCCCATCTGAGGCGGGCATGCACGTTCGAGGCGGGCCAAGGAATCCTATCCGTGCCTATCCTGCCAGTGGTCGTTTGCGCGTCGTGATGCGCAAGGCCGTGGACGGGAATTCCGAGGCAGGCTCCGACCCCGCGAGCCATTCCAACACGAAGGCCGCGCAGGCCTCGACGCTGCCCTTACCGGTGATGCCGCATTGCCAGACTGTCAGGACACGCCATCCAGCGTCGGAGAGGGTCTCAATGGCGCGCCGATCCCGCACCTGGTTGGCCTCGAACTTAGCGTTCCAGAAGCCCTCGTTGGACTTGGGCGTCGTCGTCATCAAGCAGCCGTGTCGATGCCAGAAGCAACCGTGGACGAAGATGCAGGCGCGCCACCGCGGGAGCACGATGTCGGGCCGGCCGGCGAGAAGCTTCGCGTGAAGGCGGAAACGTAGCCCGTGCGCATGCAGCGCCGACCGCAGCGCCATCTCCGGCTTCGTGTCTTTAGACCGAACGCTGCGCATGATTGCGGATCGCTTCGTCGCATCAATCCGATCCATGCTCCGATCTCCTATGGTCGGCCAACGTCCCTGTTGCGCGCGGTTTCCAACGCGGATACCGGGCGTCGGCTAGCGTCGAAGACATCGACGAAAAAGAGATCGCCGCCTCCGGCGTGGGCGAACGCGCTGCTGAACGGCTGGGTTCCGAGCGTGCCGTTGCCGACCCGCCAGAACGGGTGGACCATCATGTAGAATCGGTCGCCGGCATCCGTGCGCTCGCGGATGCCGGGAATGCCGCGATCGCCCAGATCGACCGGCGACCGCTTGATCGCGTTGAGGTGGCAAAGCTCGTCGCGGACGGACCGGGCCAGTCGGGGCCAATCCGCGAGCTCGATGTTCCGATCCCAGACGCCATCAAGGCCGGATCGATAGTCCGGCTCGACGAGGGCGCGGAGGAAACCCAGACCCAACCGCCAATCCAGAAGGCCGTGATACTGCCGGTTGCCGTATCGCTGCATGCAGCGGTAGCAGGCCTGCGCGCAGTCCTTTCGATGCCCGCTCTCGCGGAAGGTGCGCACGATGGCATCGTCCGGGTTGTCGAGCATCGACCGGATGAGGCGTGCGATCGTTGGGACGCCATCGGTCTCACGTTCGGCCAGTCGCCGGCAAAAGCCGGCGCCGTTGACCAGGTTGTCGGCGATCTGGAGCATAGGCAGGCCGTTGCGCAGGCGCGGCTCTAGGGCCTCGAACTCGTCGGGGTCGATGTCGAGTTCCAGCGACGCCCTCTGGAGCAGGAGCTGAGTGGCGCTGACGGCGGCGGCGCGGATGGGAGCCTGGTAGGGCGTCCTGCCAAGGGCTCCCAGCCGGAGACCGGACGGGATGGCTCTCAGGCCGAGATACAGGGCCTCTGTTGGTTTGCTGGACAGGAGCCGGATGCCCTCCATCTCAGTGCCGTCGACAGGCTCCCAGTCGAACCGGCTGGAGGATGCTTCTTCCGTTACGAATTGGTTTTCGAGCCTGGGCCGGTTCTTGACCCACACTCCGCGCGGGACGTTGACAGCTTTGTGGTGAGCCATTCGGACGGCATAACCCTCGGGCTCAGCGCCCCCCTCCACCTGCGGGCCGTCGTTCATCCGGAGGATGGAGGCGCCCGAGCCTGCGTGAAGGGAGAGGTTGGTCCCGGGTACCGCTTCGACCTGGACGTCCCGGATCTCGGCCGCCACAACTCGCCGCACCGGCACGACATCGCGGTCGTCGTTGGTCTCCTCAGCTCGAAACGAAGTCCTGAAGCCGGATGGGACGTGATACGGGCGTGCGTCGTCCGGCGTGACGTCCGCGCCGCAATCGACGCACTGGAACGTCTCCAGGGGACGCTCGTCGTGGAGCGTCCGGCCGCGGCACATCGGGCATGCTGAGACATGGTGCGAAGAGTCCCACCAGGCGTTGGCCGGCGTGACGGGCAGAGAGAACCCGCCCACGATGGTCGGCCGCATCAACCCGCCGGTGAACCCGATGGCCTTGTGCTTCTGCTTGTCCCTGGTCAGAATCTGGCCGGGCGAGAACTCGAAGATCGCGACGTCGAGATCGCGATCGACCGCATCCCAGGCGACCTTCTTCTTGCCGTCCGCTCGCAGGCCCAGGTAGAGGTTTCGGACGCGCGTGGGCATTCCGTACATCGGGAAAAAGCCCTTCTCGGCCAGGAACTGGGCCAGTCCCTCGTCGACGTAGCGCCCCGATGCCCGATGCTCCATGACCTGGCCCATCGTGGCCGCAACGGACGAACGGGCGACGAGCTCGGCGGCCCGTCCCTCGATGCCCTTGCCGATGACAGAAGCGAACTCGTCACGTGTCGCGATCGAGCGCTCCAGCGCCGCTGCCAGCAAATCGGGCCAAGGCGAACCCTCGTCGTAGAACAGCGCCGCCGGCACGAACTCGCCGTGAACATCGTTGGCGCCGGGATCGTCGCCCGGATACTCGGCGCCGAACTGCACCTTGAGCAGTTCGAAGGCGGTGGCCAACCAGACCTTGCGCACCAGGCGAAGCGGGATGTCGAGGTGATCCACGGCGAGGAACGGTGGCGGCGGCAGGTCGCCCGTGATGGCCTGCGGGGATCGGAAGTAGTGCAGGTCGTGGCTACGGCTGCGGCACAGGGTGACGACGAGGGAATAGGATTGCCCACGACGGCCGGCGCGACCGACGCGCTGCTGGTAGTTGAACCGTTGCGGCGGCATGTTGGCCTGGTAAACCGCCTGCAAGGCGCCGATGTCGATGCCGACCTCCATCGTGGTCGTGACGGACAGCAGGTCGATCTCGGATGCGGCCTTCTGCAACTTGCGGTCGACCTTCGACTGGTCCGCGACGAAGATACCCTTGAACCGCCGCAGGCGATCGGCCGGGCTGCCGGTCTGGCCGGTCAGCTCCTCGCAACGTAACCTGAAGCCGGAGACGTTCTCCTTGCGTCCGCGAGTGATCCGCTCCGCGAGGAAGTTCTTGGCCCAAAGGTCCCGGGCCTCGCCGGTCTTGGTCGCGTCGAGCGGATTGCGGCAGCGCGTGCAGTAGCCGACGCCGCGGTGGAGGTGAACGCGCGAGCAGCGTTCGCAACGCCAGTAAGGATCTTCCGCCTTCATCATCCGCACACCCAACAACTGGGCGTCGATCTTGCCATCGGGATGCTTGAGAGCCCTCAGCGAAGCCAGAACGGATTGGACCTCCAGATCCGGGTCGGTCTCCCTGACGGCCTTCGCCAGCGCGTAGACGCGATTACCTTTAGGGACGCTGTCGATCCAGGGCGTAGCGTCGTCGGCGAGGTATTTGTTAGACGATACGCGATAGGCGTCGCCGAACGTGCGCAGCCACGCATCGAGTCGGTCCGCGTCGGACGGTACGTGATCGGTGAAAAGCGTGGGATAGCCCAGCCCCGTTTCCTCCAGGGCGAAGTAGGTCCGCGAGAAGAGAACCTCGTCGACGTGCGGATCCTGCTTCGCGATAACGTCGTTGCGGACCTCCTGCATCTCCTGGCTTTCGACCCCGGTCGTCTTCCAGACGAGCCGCTCGCCGTCGCGCTCGAACAGATCGGGCCAATCGAACCTCTTGAACCGCTTTACGCCAACGTCGTCGGTCGGGTGGATGCCGAGCTTCAACATTTCCTGAAGCATGGGGCTGGGCGATTTGCCCGCCAGCGCTATCGGCTGCTCGACGATCGTCGAAAGCGGGATGCGGTCCTTACCCGACGCGTTGGTCATGGCCTCGATCTTCGCCGCCAAGGCAGGCACGAACGCCCACTGCTTCTTGGCCGTGAGGTCGGCCATCTCGGCTTCGAGGCGATCGATCTCCTCGGTGTTGTCGGTCGAGTTCGCAACCCTGTTCGCGATCTCCATGATCATCAGCCGGCGCAGGTCCTGGTAGTGGGCGCGCTCGATCTCCATGGCCGCGTTCGCTGCGTCCTGCCGACTGTCCGAGAAGGCCACCGCCTTCGCGAGGGAGCCGCTCGCGTGAAGCACCTCGAACATCTCGGTGGCGAGCAACTGCGAGGTCTTGTTGAAGCCGGTCCGGAAGCTTCTGATCGGGGAAAAGCGCGGCTTCTGACGGGGCGCGTAGCTGACGCTGCACGCCGGGCAACAGTCGGGTCCCGCCGTCCCGACGCTATCGGGATTGCGCTTGTGCGACCGATACGGGGTGGCGCAGTGGAAGAGCCTGCCCGGTATCAAAGTCGGGTCGGCCGAGCCTGGCAGGCCTCTCCTCAGCACGCCGGTATTGGTGTCGAGCGTGCTCTCGATCCACTCCTCGGAGTCCCCCGCGCCCGCTGGCTTCCGCGTGGAGGGCCAGAACATCGCGAAGTCGTTGTAGCTGAGCTGTTCGTAGTGCCCGACGCCGCCCGCTTCCGGCAACGCGCCCAGGTCCGGCGTGGAGGGAAGCAGCTCGATGTCGGACGATCCATTGGCCTGGACGCCCCGCATGCCGCCAACGAAGACTTCGCCGCAGGCCTCGCAGTAGATGAGCTCGAACTTGCGTTGGTGGCGATCACCGGTTGTCGTGTAGGTCAGGCCGCGATCGACGGTGACGCCGCCATACGCGATGCTGTCGGTCTCGCCCTCGCGGATGGGTGTCGCGAACAGTCCCTCGATGCTGCGCACGAATTGGTGGATGCGGAAGCTGGGGGTCGTGTCGGAGATCTGGACCCCGAACTTTTGCTTCGCGATGTCGCCGATGCCGCGGAGAACGGCCAGCCCCCGCGCCGCCTTGCGCTCGCCTTCGCCCGGGGCGCCGAAAAGCCGTTCCGCGATCGCCGCCAGCGAATGGGCTCGAACGGTCAGCTGGTCGCCTTCGCCCGAGGACCTGCACGCCCAGACGAGAGCGCCGGCCGCGGCCTCGATGGCTTCCTTCAACAGCGTCGCGAACGCGATGTCACCGCCGCCGTTCGTCAAGGCGCGGTGACATGCCGTCAACGCTTGACGGACCTCCGGCGTGTCGTCCACCGATCGGACGAGTTCGCCCTCGGCGGCGAAAGCGTCGACGAGGGCCCTGAAAGGCACTGGGTCTAGGGTGGTGGCGGCGGGTTTCGCAGGAAGCACCTGCTCGCCGGGAACGATGCACTCGGACCAGCGGCCGCGATCCTCGAAACCGGTATCGGCTGCCGTGCGGCTCGTTCCGAACGGCCCAAAGAAGCTGTCGAGATACCTGAGGCTGCGTTCTCCCTGCTCGCCGACGACGGGAAGCGACGCGCTCGATGCGAGGATCCGAAGCTTGTGGCGGCGATCCGGCTCATGCAATTCCAGGCGATGGATGAGGGCTCGGATCAACCCAGCGGTCTCCGTGCCGGCAGAGCCGCGGATCAGATGGAGCTCGTCCAGAACCAGGTAGAAGTAGGCGTCCGGGTCCGTCCGAAGCCAATCGCGCGTCTGCTTGAAGATCGGCGCCTCGACTTCGCGAGCCAGCATCGTGCCAAGCATCGAGGAGTTGGTGACGAGGATGTCGGGCGCGTGGCACTGCATGTCCCAGCGGGTGAGCATCTCGGCCCCATCGGTCGCCGGGAAGAGATAGCGGGTGAGCTCGGGCTCGCCTCCGGTTTCCTCGTCGTGGATGCAGGCGTAGCGATGCCCGTCCTCGAACTCCTTCAAGCTTTCGGCGAGTTCGGCGATCTTGCGCTCCCGCCGCTTCTTCTGCTGGGTCTGGTCCGCGCGGCGAGGATGGTCCAGGAACCCGGTTACGGGTGTCGCGCCGGTGTAGCGTCCGAAGAAGATCCGGTTTCCCTCAAGGTGACGGTCCATGGCAAGGCGCGCCTGCGGGGAATCGAGCGTACGGCGAAGGCGGGTCATCTGGTCCTCGACCAGCGCGTTCATCGGATAGAGGATCAACGCCCGCATGGCGGCGCGACGGGACTTGTGCTCCCCGCTCCTCTTCGGAACGAACTTGTCGGGGCTCTGATGCCACCAGCGTCCCTTGAGATAGTTGGGGTCCGGGGCCGGCCACTTCTTCGCCTCGTCCGCCAAGGCGGCTAGAACCGGCAGCATGAACGACTCGGTCTTGCCCGACCCGGTGCCCGACGTGACGATGCCCGGTTGCCCGGCTCGCGTGCCGCGGGCCAGCATCTTCATCTGGTGCACGTAGGGCTTGAGGGTCTCGGGGCTTCGCCGGGCGATCGCCCCGCCGGCGACGTCCTCGCCGGGGAACAGGCCCGACAGCACGATCTCCACGAAGGCGGCCCGGGAGGCCGGCGGGAGGTGGCCGATCGGATTGTCGGGCCACTCCTCCAACAGCTTCTCGACGCGGTAATCGCATGTCAAATATCGCGGAACGGGTTCGAGGAAAGGTTCGGTCGCCAGCGTGCCGGGATCCCGGAGCAGGATGCGACGCGTTTCGGCGAGGTTCTCGTCCCGGATGCGGTAGGCCGTATCGAGATAGGTGAGGAAGAAGTTGCGCAGGCGTTCGAAACCGCCGATCGGATCGATCATGACGTCTTCCTCTCGGGATGGATTTCTGTGACCGCATCGCTGCTCCCGAGTGCGGGGTTTGGCTTCGACGGGAGAAGCGCGCGCACGGCGAAGTCGCAGGCCATCCCGGGTTCGAGCCAAGCCAAGGCCGACGAGTGGAGCGCGAGCAGTCTATTGGCCGCATCGCCGCCTTCGATCCCGCTTCCCGCGGCCCTCGCCAGTAACGACCGGCGGTCGCTGGCCGTGAGGACCGCCCGTGTGGGCCCCGACAGGTATCGAAGGTCGGAAGCGTCGATCCCGCCTCCCGATAGGATTGCCGACAAGGCGTCTGTCTTGACGTTTGCCACGACCGATGGGTGAAGACCCCGCTCCGTCGCATCCAGGGGCACTTCCAGGGTGCCGGGGGACAGCGTCGCGACCAAGAGGAGGTTTTCGGGTCGGTGGGATCGATACAGGCTCTTGAAGCGGGCGAACCACTCCGAAAGCGAAGCACGGTCGACGTCGTCCAGGGATACGATTCGGACCTTGGAGCCGTCCGCGATGGCAGCTTGCCAGGCCAGCGCCAGCGGCGTGGCGGCGCCCGACCCAGCGCGCCGCCACAGGTCTTCTGGCCCGAGGATGGAAGGGTCCAGCGGCATCCGGACCAGCCCACCGGCGGCCACGACGCTGGCATAGCTATCCAGCAGCAGCTCGGCGGAGTTGCCGACGACGACTGGGATCTCGCCGGCGCGTGCGAGGATGTCCAGACGGCGGATGATTTCCTCATTGAGGCCGCTCGATGCGGCGGCCGTTCGAGCGATCTCGGGCAATTCCTCTATGGCGATCGCGTGGACCTCGTTTCGTCGCGAATTGGACCAAGGGGCGTCCTGGATGCCAATGGTAGCGGGACCGGGCACGGCCGTTGGCGCGCCGGCGCCCGTCACTTCCATGATCTGCGACAATGCCCGACCGGTCTCTCGGATGTCCTTCATGATGTCGCCAAGACCGGCGCTCAGGCCTGCGACACCGGCGTGGACGAGTCCCTCGATGCGCTGGAGCTCCTCTGACTTCGCGGCGAGCGCGATCGTCGCATCGGCGATCTCGGCAGAGAGGGCTTCCAATTCCAAAAGGCGATCCGCGATGCCCGCCTCGACCTCGGTGACGATCTCCGGACGAATGCGCTCGATCTCGCGAAGCCGGATCGCGCCGGCTTCCTCATCCGAGAGCTTGGTCAGGCCATCCTTGATTGTCTGATCGGCGAAGAGCGCCTCCGCGATCTCGGAGGCGGCACCTGTCTCGCGATCGAGCTTGGCGAGGAACTCGCCCAATCGATCGCGCGCGGCGTCGTTGGCGCCCGCGGCCTCGCCTATGATCTCCCCGTCGCGCAACAGGGTATGGAGCCTGCTCGACAAGCCGGAGTTGATGACGAAGTCTTCGGTGCCGGGGCGAAGGCGGGCAATCTTGTTTATGCGCTTGACGAGGGTCTGCAGGAACCCGAGGTCCGTCTCCCAGTTCACGTAGCCCACGACATCGCGAGGCACCTGGCCGGGCAACAAGAACCGGCGACCCTCTATCTCCACCCAGTCGAAATCGCCTGCGGGCCTAGCATAGGCGGGAATTCGATCCGCGTGCTCCAGATAGGATAGAACCCAAGTCGTCGGGCCCGACCGCTGCATATGCGGAAAAGCGACGCGGTTCGCATCAAGCGGCACGATCAAGGAGGAATCCTCCTGCGAGCCCCTATCGATGCCGGATCTCATGATCATGTCCCGGCGTTGGTCCGCGGATGCGATCTCCAACAGATGGGCGATCTCGATCGCCTCCTCGACGCGATCGGTGCTGTAGTCGTCGCGGGCTCCGGACCTGGCGTTCGCCGTGATCGTGAACAGGGCGACGTAGCCGTTCGACTTACGGGTGATCCGGGGATCGAGGCTGAATACGCGCCCCTCATGCGGAAAGTCCGCCGGATCGACCTCAAGCCAGCCTTCCGGACGCGCGACGGCCACGGGCTCCAGCCAAGCGCCGGTCGAATTGCCGAAGGTCTTGCGCCCGATGAAGATCTGATTGCCGTCCAGGTCGGTCTCGTGCCTCAGCATCGCTCGACCTCGCGGTGTTGTATGGCCATGGTCCTGGACCTCGCAGTGCCTCTGGCTCGACCCAGGACCAACGAGCTCAAGAGTTCCTGTCGGCTGTCGCCGGTCCGCCTCGGCAGATCGAACGTCGCGCCCAGCCAGTCGGACAGCATGGAGGCATCCTCTGCCCCGCAGGCGATCAGGTAGCGGCGGGCACCAGGGTCGGCGAAGTCCAAAGCGGGGCCGCAGCCGTTGCGCAGCATGAGGTAACGCGTGATCTGGACGGGAAGCGCGCCCGCGAGCGAAAGACGCTCGACGAGCCCCTGCTGGCTGATGAATCGAAAGGCCGGCTTCCCCGCCAGGCGATGGGCCATCAGTATCGCGGCGGATCGCCCATCAAGCAGCTGCTTGACGTCGGTGCCGCTCGTCACGCGATAGACGTCGGCGGCGTTCGGCTTGAGGGTCGTCAGCCTTTCGAGTCTCACCGGCCCGACGTCGGCTCGATCGCCCTTCGAGAAACGTTTCGACGACCAGTTCCACGACGACGCGACGATCCTATGGTTGTCGCTGTAGAGGGTCGGTAGAAACTGGATCGCCGATCCCGGCATCGGTACCTCGACTTGGGACCGTCGCAGGTTCATCTGCATCGCTGCCGCGAAGGGTTCCGGCTGCGTGCCCCTGACGATGCCGGACGGAATGGCCCAGCCGCTGGCCGATCTTCGCCATTCGACTGTCCCGCCCATCTCCTTGGCTGTCCGCTCGATGCGACGACGCGTCAGTTCGGGAACGGCGCCATCGAGCAGTAGCGCGTCGCCTTTCGAGTACGCCAGCAGTCTTGGTGGTCGCAGGAACCAGCGTCGGGCTCGCCATTGGCGCGAGACCCTTGGTTCCATCCAGCCGCTGTCGGCCAACAATTGAAGCATGTCCCAGACCGCGTAGGGCGTCGGCAGCCGGGGAGCGATCAGCCCGACGATGTCCTGTTCCGACCAGCCCCTCCTGCCTTTCGCGAAAACCGCCTCAAGCAGATCCGCGAAGGCGGCATCGGTCACCCCTCCAGTGGAGTGCGGATCGGCAAGCTCCACGGCCAATGGCACGCACGCCGCCAGACTTGGCTCGTCCGGGCGCCAACCGGAGGCCAGTTCGTCAGGATCGATAACGGCGAATTCCATGGCGTGGGGCTCGAAGACCAGGTTCGGCTCGGCCTGAACCACGCTGCCCTCCGATACGGCGATGCGCCAAACCCCTTCGATCGGGCCATCCGCGGCCAATCGAACGAGACGACCGTCGATCGAAGCCGTTACAGAGCCTTGCGACCCGTCGAATGCGGTGGGCGTGGCTGCACAACCCTCGGCCGCCTCGATGACGGGGAGGAATCCTGGGCGGCCCAGATAGACCTTGTCCATCTTGATGCCGCCGGCCAAGCGAACCCTGGCGAGTTCTGGCTCGGGTTGCGGCGGTCGGCCCGTCAGCCGATGGATGACGCGGAGCGCTTCCGCATGCGTGATCCCGTCCAGAAGGCGCCAACCGTCCTTCCCCGCGCTAGGCAGATCGTGCTTGCGGAGGTGATCGTCCCGAATAAGCAGACGGACGGTCGCTCCGGTGGGCACACGCTCGGCTCGCCAAGTACCCCATTCGATCTCGGAGAACGGCAAGACACCTTCGGCGAAGCTGCGTGCCAGCGAAGCCGGTACGGACGGATGCGGGTTCGCGAGAAGATCAAGTATTTCGCCGCGAGCGGCAGCGATGTTGACGACGTCCTGGTCGGATGAGAGTTGGACCTGCCCCGCCAGCCTCTGGATGACGCGTCCGATATCCGTCCGAACCGAATAGGCGTGCTGTCCGTCAGCGTCGGTGATGAGGTCTATCTCGAACGTCGCATCGAGGCCCGGATCGAGCGCCGCCGGCCGCAAGCTCAGGATGCCGACCCAAAAGGGGTGGTCCGCGAGCAGGCGTTCCCCTAGCTGGCGCCTGGCGTGAAAGTCCTTGAACGCATGAAGAAAGCCTGCCGACCAGTTATGACGGTCCAGCTCGGGCACGACGATGGAGACGAGCGCGCTGGCCGTCGGAGCAGGCAGCGAGGCGAAATGACCGAATAGGCGCTCCATCTTGCCGAGATCGTGCCGAGACGGGAAGGCGATACGGATCGAATAGCCGATCTGCCTCATCGTCCCGTAGTTGGGCAAGACGACATTGCGGTAGCCTTGGCCCGTGCTGCGTTTGGCCTCGATCCATTTCGGAAGGCGTTCCCACAGCTTGCGGAGCCCCGTCAGGGTCTGGATGCCATGGTCCATCTTGAGGATTTCCTGCAGACGGTGCCGGTAATCCCCTGAGGAAGCGACGTCCGGCGCAGCGGAAGCGACGTGGCAAGACAGGACCAGGAAGTTGAAGAAGCCCGAGACACGCAGGCCTTCCGGGGGTGCGGGCGAGTAGCCGTAGGTCAGGGCATCGACCAATGTCTGCCGCCGGAAGATCGCCAAGAACGCGGCGAGTGCATCGCCCGCCTCGCTGGGCCCCTTGCCTATCGCGCGCGCAAGCTCGACGCCCGATACGTCGAGGAAGGATAGCGGTGCCGAACCGAAACCGCCGTCGGAACGGAGGTAATGACGCGTCAGCGCCTCCTCCCACCTCCAAAACGGCGTCAAGCTCGACGGGGTCATGTCTGTGCCGGATGACCCTGCACGTGTCGCAGGAAGCTTCGACCGATTGCCTCGCCGAGCTTAACCGGCACCGCGTTACCGATCAGCCGCCCGATCGTCTTCCGCGCGATCGGTTCGCCGGGCTTCACGAAGCGGTACTCCGGCGGGAAGGACTGGAGGATCGCCCCCTCGCGAAGCGAGATCGCGCGATCCTGGACCGGGTGCCCGAACCGTCCGCTGCCGAAGCCGTAATATTGGGTCGTGATCGTCGGAGCGGGCTCGTCCCAAGGCATGCGTCCATAGACGCCGGGATAGGTTTTGCCGGTATCTTTGTCATGGCACTTCGACACCAGCTCGGCCGGCCAATCGCGCCAGGTTCCACCCGGTCTCGATGCGCGGATGCGCTTGAGGTTGATGGGGGCCAGGTCGGCGGCGCTGTGAAGCGGATCGTCGGGCCAGCTCTCGCCGGCCTCAATGCGCGGCAGGTGACCGATGACGTCCCGGACCGTCGCGCTCGTCGTCTCCTCGGCATCGAGCAGCTCGATGGGTCCGAGCTTGGATGCCAGCAGCACCATGCGGCGACGAGCCTGCGGGACGCCGTAGCGCACGCACTCCACGACTCGACGGGAGACCGTGAAGCCGTTGTCTTCAAGCGACCGCACGAAATCTTGGAAGACGGTCTCGCGCTCGACCTGGGGAACGTTTTCCATCGTGACGAGGTTGGCGTCGGCCTCGACGACCAGGCGGCCGAACTCGGCCAGCAGGTTCCAGCGGCTATCCTCGGACGGCTTGCGCGCCTGGCTGTAGGTCGAGAATGGCTGGCAGGGCGCGCAACCAGCGAGCAGGCGGAAACGAGTTTCGCCAAAGGCCGCGCGGATCTCGTCGCCGGTCAACGACGATACCGACTTGGGCAGGAAGGCAGCCCCGTTGTTGGCGGTATAGGGAAACTCGCAATTCGGATCGAGATCGACGCCGAGGCGCACGTCGATGCCGGCGCGCTCCATCCCGTGGGTCAGTCCGCCCGCGCCGCAGAACAGGTCAACGGCCACGACGCGACTCGAAGCGGCGGGCTCTGGGGTGGGCTTCTCTGGGCGACGTGGCACGCGCGAATCCTGAGCTCAAAAGTTGTACGCATGATGCCATGGTTGCAGGGGAACGGAAGGCTTAGGTTCACCAAAGTCTGGCTGATCACCAGTATTTGGAGGATGAGCGTGTGTTTGCCTCGGCAGAGAAGCCGAATGCGAGCCTGTTTGCCGGCGATCACCCGAAAGGCTTCTCACTAATCGCGACGACGACCAAGCAATCGGCGACCCCGCGAAGTCGAAGATCAGCGGGGACGGGCGTGTCGTTTCCGACGAAGGCGTAGACCCACGACCCGCCGTCGGGCCCATGTCGCCCGCTGCCGGCGACGCGGACCGGACCCACCTTCTGGGAGATGTTCCGGAGGTCGTGGAAGAACCGCATTGAGCTATCGTCCTTATGGCGGCCTGACGCCCCTCCCACCACGGAACGATGACCGGTAGGTGCGCGAGCTTCTTCTGCGGGAGGAAGGTGACGCTCCTCGCCGCAGAGAGGTACGCGTTCAGGCGATAGGCGAAGTCGGGGCCGCCGGTGGCTCGCAAGCTCTCCTCCCAGTGGACGGCCGCGCGAAGCCGCTCCTCCACGGGCAGCAGGCTGGTCATCGAGAAACGCTTCATGATCGTCCTCCAGGCTCGGCGCAGGCGCACCCGTACTGCAGGCCGCGCTGAACGATGTCGAAGTCGCTCCATCCCCGGAGACGCTGCCAATGCCCGAACTGCCGCCGATCATGCGAAAGCTCCAGCAGAAAGCAGCCCCGTTGCTCGCTTTCCCCATCTCCAAGAGGGTTTATCAGCAAGAGGATGTTCGAGAGGGCAGCTATGGTTCAGCATCCGTCATAGGGCTATAGCGAACACATAGTTCTCTTCTTCGTCGCTAGCGGCCCGCCAGGCTCGCCGATTGCCCGATATTCTGCGAGACGGGGCGCTATTCGTTACCGAGTACGGCAAAGTGCCTGCAGGGCTTATTCCGTCGTTGTATTTCCGCTTTCCAGCCCCGTCGCACCTTATCTCGGTGTCCATGAAACGGCAGCCGACCAGTTTGCGCGAAGGCGGCGAGCATTCGTCGCCGTTCGTCCGGGCTTAATTCGCGCGATGTCGTAAGGTGGAGTTCCTCATCAGGGTTGCCGCTGTGCCAACGCGGCTCAAGCGTCGGTACGGTGCTTTGCCAATTTCTTGAGGGTCGTCTGTTCGCGGAACCACTCGCGTAGCGGTTTAGCCGGCATTCCACCCCAGCGTTCGCCTGCCGGAACGTCCCTCATGAGCCGGGAGGCCGCGGCAAGCTGAGCACCCCGGCCGATGCGCAGATGCCCCGCAATGGCGCTCTGACCTCCCACCGCCACGCAATCCTCCAGGACCGTCGAACCGGCAATCCCGACCTGGGCGACGATCACGCAATGGCGTCCGATCCGCACATTGTGGGCAACCTGAACGAGGTTATCGACCTTCGTCCCGTCTCCAATGACGGTATCGCGCCCGCTGCCGCGATCGACCGTGGTGTTCGCGCCGATCTCCACATCGTCTCCGATCACGACACGGCCCATCTGTGGCACCTTCACATGGCCTGATGCGCTCATCGCGAACCCGAAGCCGTCCTGGCCGATGCGAACCCCCGGATGGACGATCGTCCGATCGCCCATGTTGCATTGCGTGATGGTGACGCTGGCGCCGATCGAGCAATTCCGGCCGATCACCACGTCCGAGCCTAGCACCACATGGGCGCCGAGCGTCGTGCCGGCTCCGACGATGACCCGCTCTCCGATGACGACGCCGGGATCAAGCACGACGCCGCCGCCTATCTGAGCTGTGGGATGCACGAAACATCCGGATGTGACGCCTGCCTGGCCCAGGACAGGCCTGGGTCGCAGCGCATCGGGGTGCAGCCGGGTGAGCAGCTTGGCGTAAGCTAGGTGAGGATCCCGGACAATGATGGCGACCGTGCCGGACGGGACCATGTGGGCGAAGCGCTCAGTGACGATGCAGGCGCCCGCCAGCGTGGCGCGCAAGGATTCCGCGTAGCGCGCATGATCCATATAGGCCAGGTGCCAAGGCTCGGCCGTCTCCAGGCTCGCTCCACCACGCAGTCGGGCGCGGGGATCGGCGGATGCCGGAAGCGACGATCCCACCTCTTCCGCGAGCTCGGCTAAGGCTATTCCACTCGGTTCAGGCACTTGGATCATGGTCAGGCTCGCTTCACGCCGGGACTGGGGGAGTTTGATATCGCGTTCATGAAGGTCGGCCGACCTGCGGGGGGCGGTTGCAGGCCGGCCGACTCACCGCGTGTCCGCATGGGGACGACGCAGTTCCTGAAGCTGGTTTTCGTTTGATGGGGTGCGCATGCGCCCATGAAGACTGCGCGACCACCACGCAGCGCAGAGCTGCCGAAAGATATGTGCCGGCTCTACCGTGCCGCCTGCTTGGCGCCGCTATCGGTCCATTCGGGCGGCAATCCAAGCTGGCTCCCGACCACGCCGGCAAGGCCCGGATAGCGGCCGTAGCGTTCGCACGCCGCGTATTTGGGAGGCAGGCCCATCGCCGAATTGATCTTCTGCGCGGACGGGAGGTCGATGCCCGAACTGCTGAAGGGGCTCTCGCCCTTGACCAGCAGATAGCCGAAATCCTCGCCGAAGGCGTCGGCGAGCTCATAGGCGTCGCTCGCCTTCGATACTCTCGGCGAGCTGAAGAACGCGTTCGCTCCCCTGGCCCAGAGCATGGACGCCTGCTGCTGACCCACGGGGTCGACGGCCTCGGCCTCCATCGAGAGATTGCCCATTCCGATCGGGATGCGCGGGGTCGGAACCGGGACGGCCATGTCCACGAAATTCATGCCGATCGACGTCGCCGCCGAAATACCTGCCGCGAGTTCGTCGGTTTCCGTCGCCTGGGTGACGGATGCCCGCACGATCAGGTCCGCGGGCTCGTCCGGCGCCACGACCTTGAAACGATCGCTGAGGCTGACGCACAGCCCGCGATTGACGCTGTTCGCGATAAGCTCCCTCTGCGGGTTGGTCAGCTTCGGCGCGATATTGGAGGGGAAGGTGGTCGGAACGATCTTGACCGTCCTGGCGGCCAGAACGTGCTCCTTGTTCACGTTGATGCGCGATTTTGTGAGAACGCCGTTGGAGGGCACCATTGCTTCGTAGGACGAAAGTCCGACGCCCTGCACCAGCGGCGCCGGGGCGCAGCCGCACATGGAGCCGGCCATGGCCAGCAGGCCAGCATATCCGGCGCTACGAAGCGGTCGCATCGGACGCCCCTTGCACGCTTGAGCCGGCCCGGTTGACTGCCCGCCGGGACTTCCGGCGCAGCGGCGCATGTGAGTGCGCGTCGCTCTTCAAAAGTAATCGGGCGACGCCACAAGCGGCGGTTGACGTGAGGACCGCCGCAGCCGCAATGAAGCCGGTCCCACCGCCCGAATATTTCCACCACCACGACGAGATGCTTGCATAGTTATAAATCAATCTCATCGAAACGCGGCCTGAATGAACATTCAGCCAGTTAAATCGTCTTCCCGGGCGCGCATTGGTAGACTTTGACTTAGAAATAACGCTCATCCAGCGCCTCCCGGTATTGACCCGTGCGGATTTGTATTGCACTTCGATACCAGTAGAGAGCGTTGTGGAGTAAAATCCGACTTTAGATGTCTGAATGCGTCTGCCCGACTTATTTTGATGTCGAAAGATGTCTCGCAGCGTTCCGGACAGCGTTCGACACACAAAAGCTGCCACCACCCGCTACGGCGGCGCTTCACCTAGCCTTGGGGAAACACACGTCGTTCACGGCTGATCATGAGCACGCAAGCGCACCAGATTCTCGTTGCCGATGACGACAGCGAAATCCGAAAGCTCCTCGCCCGCTACATGCGGGAGCAGGGTTTCCGGGTCCTGCTCGCGTCAAGCTGCGCAGAAGTACACGAGAGGATCGCGACCCATCAGGTCGATCTCATCGTCCTTGACGTAATGCTGCCCGACGGGTCGGGGCTCGACCTTTGCCGCGATCTGCGAGCGGCGCGATCGAACATCCCGATCATACTGCTCACCGCGCTGCAGGAGGATGTCGATCGGATCATCGGCCTTGAAATCGGGGCCGACGACTATCTCGGCAAGCCTTTCAATCCGCGCGAGCTGGCGGCCCGGATTCGCGCCGTCCTCCGTCGGGGGGTGAATTCACGCCCTGAACCCAACGGAACGGGAGGCTACCGCTTCGAAGGCTTCGTGGTCGACCCGTCTGTCCGTACGGTGACAGGCGCGGATGGCGGAATCGTCCCGCTTACCGGCGCCGAATTCGACCTGCTGATCATATTTCTGGACCGGCCGGGCCGCGTGCTCTCGCGCGAACAACTGCTCGATCTCACGGGTCGGCGAGACGGCGATGTGCTGGACCGGTCGGTTGACGTTCTGGTCAGCCGCTTGCGGCGCAAGTTGTCGGGCGGCAGCGCGGCGCAGATCTTCAAAGCGATTCGCAACGGCGGATATCAACTCGCCGCCAGGGTCAGCACCTTGGACAAGTAGAAATGAAAACGCTTCGCGCCAAATTCGCCCTTCTGCTTGTGATCTCGATCGTCACCGTGATCGCGTTGGAGACGATCGTCATGATGTTTTACTTTACGACACCCAAGGAAGTGGAAGCCGAATTGCTCGCTAGGCAATTGATGACGATGGAGCGCCTAGCGAAACAAGGCCTTAAGGCAGAAATATTGTCACGGCATCCTGATGCGAGCGCAATCGATTCGGATCAAACGGACCTGATTCGCACCGCCACTGAGCAACTGGGAGCGCCCCTAGACGTTGTCGTGACGTATAAGACGGACGACCGCCGATTTCGTACCGTCTCGGTGCGTGTCGGGCCTGAGGGTTGGGTCCTGGTGGAAATTGACCCGCCTGCCGATCCCGAATTGTGGTTGTGGTTGGCAATGGTCACCTTCGGTGTCGGATCTGTTGCGGTGTTCGCGGCCAATCGCATGAGCCGGCCGCTGGCGCTCCTCAAAAGCGCCGTGGAATCAGTCAATTCGGACGGGATTCTCCCGGCGCTTGCCGAACGAGGGCCGGCGGAAGTGCGCGCGACGGCTGCTGCCATCAACTCTCTTTCCGCTCGCCTGAAGCAGGCGGTCGAAAGCCGGATGCGGCTTGTCGCGGCCGCCGGTCACGACCTTCGCACCCCCCTGACGCGCATGAGGCTGCGTGCCGAGTTTGTCGCCGATGACGAGGAGCGGGCACTATGGCTCAGGGACATCGACGAGTTGCAGCGGATCGCCCACAGCGCCATCCAGCTTGTCCACGAAGAGACCACCAGGACGCCGCTCGAGGTCATCCAGCTGGACGAGCTGGTCAGGAATGTTGCTGACGAACTGCGGGAACAGGATTTCGAGATCGAAGTGGCCAGCACCTGCGAGGCGCATGTGAAAGCCAGCCGGCTGCCCTTGAGCCGCGCGCTGCGCAATCTCTTCATAAATGCCGCAACCCACGGCGTGCGCGGCACTGTAACCGTAACGGGTGGTGCGACGGCGCAGGTGACGATTTCCGATCAAGGGCCGGGGATCGCGGTCGAGATTCTGGATCAGGTTTTCGAGCCGTTCTTCCGCGCCGATCGGGCGCGTAGCCAGAAGATTCCTGGCGCCGGGCTGGGCCTGACGATCTCCCGCGAAATCATCCGCAAGGCCGACGGGGAGATCACGATAGCCAACCGGCCCGGCGGCGGTCTGGTTCAGGTCGTCGAACTGCCCACTGTCGCTCCCAGCTCCGGCCCACACTAATAGATGAACAGACAAGTTCAACGTCGCCGATTAGGGCAATAATTCAACATAAAATCCCGTCGTGCAGTCATATTCGGACACACTTGACCGCAAAATCGTGAAGATCGACCTGCAGGTTGTGTCTCCATATTCAGGAGAACCGAAACATGCGGTCAGATTTGGCCTACCTCGCAATTCCGACGCGGGATTGAGTGCGCCGCTATGCTGGCACTTACACGCGTCGCAACATTTCTGTCGTACTCCCTCCCGCTGATCTTGGTCTGGCCCTCCACTGCCTGCTCGGCGGATGGCGGCGTTGACCGCAGGGTTCTATTCACCGTTACCGTCGACATCGTACGAGAGAGCCAGATCGACAGCACGATCGTGGGCACGGGCACGGTCGCCGCATGGCGCGAAATGCCGATCAGCTCCGAGGCCAATGGTCTCGCGATCGTCGAGATCCGCGCCGATGAGGGAGACAGGGTCACGAAGGGCCAAATTCTGGCGCGTCTCAATCAAAGTCTTCTCCTCGCACAGCTCGACCAGAACAGGGCAGTCGTCGCCGAGGCCGAGGCCAGCCTTTCCAATGCGCTGTCCGACGAGAAGCGAGCTCAAACAGTCACCAGTGGTGTCATAAGCCAGCAAACGATCGAGCAGCGTGAAACACTAGTCAAAACCAGCGAGGCGAGGCTTGCCTCCGCACGGGCGATTCTGGAGGAAACAAAAGCAAAGTTGGCCCAGACGGAAATCGTGGCGCCCGCAAATGCCATCGTGGCGAGCCGCAGCGCCGCCCTTGGGCAGGTCGTGCAAGCCGGAACCGAGCTATTCCGCCTCATCCAGGACGAGCGCATCGAGGTCAATGCGCTGGTGCCCGAAGCAGACGTCTTCAAGGTTATCCCACAGCAGTCCGCGCGCATCATCGATCCGACTGGGCACGTCACGCAGGCCACCGTGCGGCTCGTGGCACCCGTGGTCGACGAAAGGACCCGCCTGGGCACCGTGCGCGTGGCCCTGCCGGCGGAGACGCAATTGAAGCCCGGCATGTTCGTTCGCGTCGAGATTGACGCCGGCAGCACACCGGCGCTGACGATTCCATTCAAGGCCCTCGTCTGGCGCGAGGGAAAAGCGGCGGTATTCACGGTGAGCGACAAGGGGACCGCGGTCCTCAAGACGGTCACGGCCGGTCGCAAGACCAACTCCTCTGTCGAGGTCGTGCAAGGTCTGGCGACGGGCGAACGCATCGTGGTGGAGGGCGCGGGGCTTCTGAACGATGGCGAGAAGGTCCGGGCTGAAGTCGCGTCCGTCCGGCCGCTCGCGCGGATGCCATGAACCAGATCTCCGCCTGGGCCATCCGCAATCCGGTGCCCACCATCGTCCTGTTTCTGATCCTGTCTCTCTCCGGCGTCGTGAGCTTTTCGAAGCTGCGCATCAACGACATGCCCGACATCGATATTCCCACCATCACCGTCAGTGTCAGCCGGATCGGCGCCGCGCCCACCGAATTGGAGACGCAGGTCACGCGCCTCGTCGAGGACAGTGTCGCCAGCCTCGGCAATGTCGAGCACACTCGCTCCACGATCAACGAAGGTCACTCGGCGACCACGGTCGAATTTGCCCTTGGGACTGACGTCGACCGCGCGACCAATGACGTTCGCAATGCCGTGGCCTCCATCCGCCCGAATTTGCCGGCGGATATTTTGGAACCGACGGTGCAGCGGGTCGAAGACACCGGACAGGCCATCCTGACGTTCATCGTCGACGCGCCGCACATGGCGCCCGATGACCTGAGCTGGTTCGTCGACAATGATGTGGCCAAGGCCGTTCTGTCGGCCAGGGGGGTCTCCAGGATCGAGCGGGCCGGCGGCGTCGATCAGGAAATCCGCGTGCGGCTCAATCCGGATCGGCTGATGGCCCTCGGTGTTACGGCCTCCGAAGTGTCCGAGCAGCTGAAAACGCAGAACGTCAACCAGCCCGGCGGACGCATGACGCTTGGGGGTGGCGAGCAGGCGATCCGAATGCTGGGCAGTGCCGCGGACCTCGAGACGCTTGCGCAACGGCGCCTGATCCTGAGGGGCGGGCGCACGGTGCTGCTGTCGGAGCTGGGCGTCGTCGAGCGGTCATGGGCGGAGCCTCGCCAACGTGCCCGCTTTGACGACCGGGAGGTGATCGGCTTCAGCGTCTACCGCTCGCTGGGCACCGGCGAGGTCGGCGTGGCCAAGGCGGTGAGAGAGAAAGTAGCAGCATTTGCCGCCGAGCACCCGGAAGTGGCGATCCGCGAGGTGACCTCCTCGACCAATGACGTTCTGGAAGGATATGCCGCCGCGATCGAGGCTCTCGTCATCGGTGCGGCCCTGGCCGTTCTCGTGGTCTGGTTCTTCCTGCGCGACATGCGGGCCACGCTGATCAGTAGCGTCGCCCTGCCGCTTTCGCTGCTGCCCACCTTTGGCGTGATGTACCTGCTGAACCAGTCGCTCAACAACATCACGCTGCTCGGAATCGCGCTCGTGGTCGGCATTCTGGTCGACGATGCCATCGTCGAAATCGAGAACATAGTCCGCCACATGCGCCAATCGGGCAAGAATGCCTACGAGGCGGCACTGGAGGCCGCCGACGAGATCGGACTTGCCGTGGTGGCCACGACATTCTCGATCATCGCCGTGTTCATGCCAGTCGGCTTCATGCCGGGCATGGCGGGAGAAATCTTCAAGGCATTTGCCATCGCTGTCTGCACATCCGTCTTTTTCTCGCTCGTCGTCGCGCGCATGCTGACGCCCCTGATGTGCGCTTATCTGATGAAGCCGCACGATGCGCAGGAAGATGAGGCGTTCTGGATCCCGACCTATCTTCGCTTTCTCGGCTGGACGCTGCGATGGCGATGGCTCACCGTCTTTGCCGGCATCGCCTTCTTCGCCGGATCCATGACACTGGCCCAGCAGCTACCGACCGATTTCATTCCCGCATCCGACCGGGGACGATCGGTTCTCGCCATTGAACTTGCGCCCGGCGCCAGCCTTGCGGACACGGATGCCGCTGTCAGGAAGGCCATCGAAGTTCTGAAGGAACGGCCGGAGGTCCTGTCCGTCTACGCAGCCTTGGGAACCCAAACATCCGCCGGATCTTTCGACGGCGAGAGTTCCTCAGGTGAAGTGCGCAAGGCAATCCTGACCGTGAATCTCCAGCCGCGCAGCGAACGGGCGCTCACGCAACAGCAGTTTGAAGCATCGGTAGCCCTCCAGCTTGCCGAGTTGCCGGGCGCGCGGGTGCGCTTCGGTGCCGATGGCGAGTCGGGCGCCAAGGTTCAAGTGACACTCAGAAGCGACGATACCGATATGCTGTCGCGAACGGTGGCCGCGGTCACGCGCGAGATGCAGGCAGCGCCGGGGTTCCAGAACGCCGGCTCGACGGCCAGCCTGGCGCGCCCCGAAATACAGCTTACGCCTCACCCCGACAAGGCGGCCACGCTTGGCGTCTCGACCGAGACGATCGCTCGAACAGTCAACATCGCGACCGTAGGCGAGGCCGATCAGAACCTGCCGAAGTTCAACCTCGAGGACCGCCAGATACCCATCCGCGTCATGCTTGACGAGGGTGCAAGGTCCGATCTCTCACGGATATTGAGCTTGCAGGTACCGACATCGACCGGGACCGTGCCGCTTTCTTCCGTCGCCAAGATCGCGCTCGGCGCGGGCCCCAACCAGATCGACCGCCTCGACCGCAGCCGCAGCGCGACCATCGAGGCCGAGCTCATGGGCGTGACCACGGGCCAGGCCGAGGCGCTCGTCGCCGATCTGCCGTCGATCCGACATCTCACCGCCGGAGTGACGCGCCAGGCCGCGGGCGATGGGGAGCACATGGATCAGCTGTTCAGCGGCTTCATGCTCGCCATCGGCTCGGGAATCGTGCTGCTGCTGTTCGTCATCGCTCTTCTGTTCAATAATTTCCTCCAGCCGGTGACGATCCTGACGGCACTGCCGCTCTCGCTCGGCGGTGCCTTCGGGCTGATGGCCGCGACGGGCACATCCCTGTCCATGCCGGCCCTCATCGGCGTCCTCATGCTGATGGGCATCGCCGCCAAGAACTCGATCCTGCTCGTCGAATACGCCATCACGGCACGGACCCAGCAAGGGCTCGATCGCCATGCGGCACTCGTCGACGCGGCACGTAAGCGCGCCCGGCCCATCGTCATGACCACGGTCGCGATGGGGGCAGGCATGCTGCCCCTCGCTCTCGGCATCGGCGCCGATGCCGAATTCCGGTCGTCGATGGCAATTGCCGTGATCGGTGGGCTGCTAAGCTCGACGGCCCTGAGCCTCATCTACGTTCCAGCGGTCTTCACCGTTATGGACGATCTCGACCGCTGGATGCGAAGGAGCTTTGGGTCGCTGCTCCAGAGGCACCAGGAGAAGTTGCCGAAGCTGGGTCGGTTACCCTGACCGCAAGCTTTCAAAAAGTTCTTCAACTATCCCAAGAGATGACTCGTGCCAGCAAGCATCATAGCGCTATAGCGTAGATATAGTTCTCATCATCATCGCTCGCGGCCCGCCATTTCCTGCCGATTGCACGCCATGGCGCGATAGCTACGCGACCGCCGCCGATCACAGGATCGTCTATCAGGGCTTATCGATAGTACTACCAGCAACAACCGTAGTTTCAGCCTTGCGCCTTCTGCCACGCTCGAATCCGGGCTCGAGCATTGGCGTAAGCGGAGGAGGTATTGAACTGGATCATGCGACCCTTGGTCCATTTCCCGTTCCAGGCGATGCCATAGAGTTCCTGATCTGATCGGGTCGTGATCGTAGCGATCAGTCCTGCCTTCGCGTCCTTGAGACGGGCGAGCAGTTCTTGCCAGTTGAGTGTGCTGTAATCGGCGTAGAATTTCTGAGCTAGCAGGCTGAGCTGATTCCATTTGAAGCCGACCTCGGGAAAATCAACCGGTTCACCCCGGTCGTCGCGATCCAGCCATTTCAGAACCAGCTCGTTCCATCCGATCAGATAGGCCACCAGATCGGCCGGGCTCATGGCGGTTCCGTCGGCATGGCCGTTCATCGTGGCCTCACGTGCGCGGTTTGGCTGAACCTTCGCTAAATCCGCCATCAGCTTTCCGAACGTCGTCGTCATGGCAGCCAGCAAATCCGCCTTGGAGGATGGAACAGCCATGTGTTTCCTTCTTTTGCTAGTATCGATCTTTGAAAAGATCCGGCTCTTGTCATTTAGCGCCAAATCCCACCATTGCTCAGAACGATGCCAGGATGCGGCACTAGAGGGCTATAGCGTAGACATAGTGCTCATCATCATCGCGCGTGGCCCGCCGCTACGCCTCGATATCCCACGCGACGCCATGACGTCCGATCACCGCCGGTGGCGGATCACGGGGCACGCGTCCTCGAACGTTATGTGATGCCTTCGGGTTTCCGCCATCTCAGGCCGCGTCAGTGTCCCGTTTACGCCTTGCCAATCGTCTTGCCAGCAAGAGGGCGGCAGCGAGGGGCGCGGAATGCAGCGGCAGTGGAGCGGGGAACCAGCGCACCCCCTCGGCGCGGCGACGGCAGCGGAGTCGGCCTTATGGCCAGGGCTGCGGATCGAACTCGGGCCTTGGGAACCGGGATGGCTGACAGCGCAGGAATTCTTTACCTCTGCCGCCGCGATTGACGACTTCCTCGCGCATGAGCGGGCGCTTTATCCCGGCGCCGATCTGAAAAGCTGCGCCGCGTTCATGATGCGGGACTACCTCTCCATCTTCTCGCTGGCGACCGTTCCGCTGTTCCTTGGTCACGGCCTCGTGCCGGATCTTGCGCCCGCACGCGTCGCGCTGTGGTTTCACGACGTTTTGCAGGAGCAGGACGGCCGGACATATACGATCCGCCGGGCGCATCTGCGCTATCTCTCGCAGGCCTATGCGACGGACCTGCCTGACGCTGCCCGCCACGCGGACGGGCGGGCCGTTACCGACAGGCCTCTGCTGTGCGAGGAATTTCGCGCGGGGCTGGAAGACCACGTGCAACCGCTCGTCGTCGCCCTCAAGGCCCGAACGGGGCTCGCCTCCGGCGCGCTTTGGCGGCTGGCCGGGGATGCCATCGCCGGACGTTTTCTCGACGTGGGAAAAAAACTGGGCCGGCTTGAGGAGGCCAAGGCCGCCGCGCTGTTGATCCTGAAGCAGCCGGGTTCGCCTCTCGCCAACCGCCAGCTGCATTTCTTCGACATCGAGCTGAAGGACGACGCCGGGCGCCCTCTGGGCGTGTGGACCTTCCGCGCCCGCGGCGGTTGCTGCCGCTACTACACGCTTGAGGGCGGCACCGTCTGCAGCACCTGTGTGCTCAAGCCCGCACACGAGCGCGACGCCGAGATGCGCACGGCCATCCGGCGCCATCTCGGCCTCGACGGGACGGCCTCCCGCTAAGGGACGCGCGTTGTGGTGGTGCTGCTCCAAGAATTTTTGCTGCGGCGAGTCCCAGATCAGCCCGGCGGTTCGTCACTCCAGCAAGCGGCCGGGGGAAGGCCGATGGAAGCAACGGGCAGCGGCGCCTTGAACGCCGCGTGGACGGGGATTTCGATGACCGCAGGGGCACACGCATTCATGGGCGCGCGGGCGCGCCGCCTTTTCCGGCTTGCGCTTCTGGCGAGCACGATCCTCGCCTTTGGCATGGACGCCGCCACCGCGCAAAGCGCCGCGCCCGCGCGCACCAACCAGCAGGCGATCGCCATTCCGCCGGGCACCCTGACCGCCGGGCTGAACCGGCTCGCGGCGCAATCGGGCATTGAGATCCTGTTCGACGCCGCGCTGACCAGCGGCCGCCTCACCCAAGGCGTCAGCGGAACGATGACGGCGGCAACGGCGCTCGACGCCCTGTTGGCCGGCACGGGAATTCGCGCGCGCTTCGCCGGCGGAAACCAGGTGGTGCTCAGCGGCCCGGAGGCGATCGAAGCCGACAACCTGACCTTCGGCGGCGAAATCTCGCTCGATGCCATCGCCGTGTATGGCGCCCGCAACGCGCGCACGCTGCAGGATGTCAGCGCCAGCGTCGGCGTGGTCCGTGCCGAAGAGATCGAGGATGGCGAGATCCGCTATCTCCGGGATTCCTTCCGCCTCCTCGGCAACGTGATGAGCAGCGCCACGCTCAATGCCGGCTTCGTCATCCGTGGCATGAGCTCGGAAGGCTTCGTTCCGGCCGGTGCGCCAGCGGGCTCACTCTATGTCGATGGCATCCTGCAGACCCGCTACAACGCACGCTTCGGTGCCCGCAGCCTGTGGGACGCCGAGCAGGTCGAGGTCTATCGCGGGCCGCAATCCACGCTGAGCGGCCGTGCGGCGATGATCGGCGCCATTTATCTCAAGTCGAAGGATCCGACGTTCGAGAAGGAGATCGAGATCTCCGGTACCGCCGGGAACAATGATCTCTACGGCACGGCCTTCGTCGTCAACACGCCGCTGGTCGGCGACCAGATGGCCCTGCGGGTGTCCGGCTCCTTCGAGCGGTCGAAGACGCCGATCTCCTACCCGACCTTCGTGAATTATGCCGGTTATGAAGATCTCACCACCGAGATCAGCCAGAATATCCGCGCCAAATTGCTGATCACGCCCTCGTCCCTGCCGGACACGCGGGCACTGCTCACCTACTCCTACTCCAATGACCGGCCCAATGAGCGTCTGATCGGCATCGGGCCGGGCTTCGATCTCGACGACCATCGGGGTGATTTCTACGACCCGGTCACCTACGCCGAATATCGCGCGGTGAAGGTTCACAATCTTGGCCTCGAGGTCACGCATGACTTCTCGGACACGCTGCGCCTGACCTCGATGACGGGCTACCAATATGGCGAGACCACGCGCCGTTCGGTCGACGCCGATACGCCCGGCATCGACAACGGCATCTGGGGCACGGTCGACGACAGCCTGTTCACCCAGGAAGTCCGGCTGAACTATGAGGGGGACCGCTGGAAATGGGTCGCCGGCCTCTATGGCAGCCAGCAGACCTTCGACAGCGAGTTCGATGCCGTCGCCTATTCCTACTATCAGTGGGACCAGTATCAGAACCGCAAGACGACCAACCTCGCCGCCTTCGGCGAAGCGACCTATGAATTCCTGCCGAGCTGGTTCTTTACCTTCGGCGGACGCATCGACTATCTGCGCGAGCAGATTGTCGAGGACAATGCCGAAGGAATCTATGGCGGCACTCTGCCCGTCGTCACCAATGAGGCGGATTTCAACGAGACCAACTTCGTGCCAAAGCTTGGCCTGTCGAAGAAGTTTGGTGAGAACCACACCACCGGCTTCACCTTCAGCCAAGGGTTCCGCACCGGCGGATTCTATGTGAACTACGAGACGCTTGAGCCGGAATATTATGACCCCGAGACGGCCAACAACTACGAGCTTTTCTACAAGGGCAGCTTCCTCGACAACCGCCTGACTATCAACGCCAATCTGTTCTTCACCACCTATCAGGACCAGCAGGTGGAAATCCGCCCCGATCCGGCGCGGCCTTCCTTCCGCATCACCACCAATGCCGCCTCGTCGCAATCCTGGGGCTTCGAGTTCGAGCCCAACTTCCAGGTGAACGAGCGCCTTTCCGTCTTCGCCTCGGTCGGCTACCTGAACACGCAGTTCCTCAGCTTCGACCACGCGGAATATGGCGATCTTTCCGGCGAGGCCTTTCCCGAGGCGCCGGAGTGGACGGTCGGCTTTGGCGGAAAGTACTTCTTCGAGAACGGCATCTATATCGGGGCCGATGCCAAGTACATATCGAGCTATACTGCCCGCTTCGGGGTGCCGCCGCTTGACTATATGGATTCCCGATTCATCGTGAATGCGCAGGCCGGCTACCGGGCCGAGCACTGGGAGATAACGTTCTTCGCCGAGAACCTGTTCGACGAGGAGTACCTCACCGTCGTCGACTACGATGCTACCCCGGTCTATGGACAGCTTGGGCCCGGGCGCTCCGTCGGCGTCAACGTCCGGGCGCGCTTTTGAGCGCTGGCTCGATGATGCGCATCACACGGCGGGCGCCCGCCCCTCGGTTCTGGCAGGAATGGTGGAGGCCAGCCACCCTGGCTGGCGCCATCCTGGCGGTGACCGTCTCCTACGTCGTGGCCGATCCGGCCATCGCCGGGTGCCCCGGCCGTGTCGTCGCCCGCCATGTCGCGCAAAGCCCCGTCTGCGTTCCTGCCGACCCCCAGCGCATTGTAACGCTGGATCCTTGGCAGAGCCTCGGCATGCTTCAGGAACTGGGCGAGCCGATCGTCGGGGCGCCGCTGATCGGCATTCAGGAACCGCATGTCCGGGCCGGTCTGGGCCACGAGGTGGTCGATGTCGGGCATCCTCTGCAACCCAGCCTCGAACGCCTCGTCGCTCTGAAGCCGGACCTCATCATCGGCAGCTCCTACCTCCATGGCCCATCTCTTGACGCGCTCTCGCGCATCGCCCCAACGCTGCTGATCGACCCGATCGACTGGAAAGAGCACACACGCCTGCTGGCGGACCTTACCGGCCACACCGAGCGCGCCGCCGAGCTCATCGGCTCCTATGAGGCGCGCGCGGCGACCGTGCGGGCGCGCATGCCGGATACACGGGTCTCCGTCGTCCGTATCTCGCCGAGCGGCTTTCAGGTTTACCTTCAGGGGCCGGCTGCCTACGGCCCCTATGCCGTGCTGGAGGAGGCCGGCATCCGCCGGACGGACTATGAGATCACGCGCGACCAGACGGTTCTGAAGCGGCCGGACTGGGAGGAGATCGCCGCGCTGGAGGGCGACGTGCTGCTGTATGTGGTCGTCAGCGGCTACGACACGGCGCAGGACGACGCGCTGGAGGCGGAAACGCGCGCCAATCCGCTCTGGCAGATGCTGCCGGCGGTGCGGGCCGGCCGGGCCCACCGCGTGGAGCGGGGGCACTGGATGGGATTCAGCGGCGCCGGTTCGGCCCACAAGGTACTCGACGACATCGAACGGTTCGTCCTGGGGGCGCCGTGAGCACGGGCCGGGACGGGAGGGGTCTGCCCCATGGCGGTCTTCGCCTGTCGGCCGGCGCGTTGAAGGTCGTTGCGCTGCTGGCGATGGGGTTGGCCATTGCGGCAATCGCCAGCATCGGCGTCACCATGGGGACGGCACGACTGTCCCTGTTCGACGTCATCGACGCTCTCTTCGCCTTCAATGGGTCACGCGAGCACCTCGTCATCACCGCTATACGCCTGCCGCGCGTTGCCGCCGGCCTGCTGGCCGGTGCCGGGCTGAGCGTGGCGGGGGCGATCATGCAGGCGGCGACACGCAATCCCCTCGCGTCGCCCGATCTTCTCGGCATCAATGCGGGGGCTGCCTTCTGCGTTGTCCTTGCGATGGCGGCAACAGGCGTCGTATCCGACATCGCCCTGGTCGGCTGCGCCCTTCTTGGCGCAGGCGTCGCCGCGGTCATGGTCTATCTGCTGGGCTCATCCGGCCCGTCCTCGGGAAGTCCGGTCAGGCTGGTTCTCGCCGGCGCCATGTTGTCCGCCTTCCTCGCCTCGCTGACCACCGCCATTCTGATCGTCGAGCAGAGTACGCTCGACCAGATCCGTTTGTGGGCGGCGGGCTCGCTCTCCGGCCGGACCGCAGCGCAGACGACGGCGGTTGCGCCGTTCATTCTGATCGGCCTTGCCGGCGCCATGGTCTTTCGCCGCCAGATCACGACGCTGAGTCTGGGGGGCGACATTGCCCGCGCCCTCGGGCAGGAGCCCGCTATCTGGCGGGCGGTTCTCTTCGCCCTCGTGATCCTGCTCGCCGGCAGCGCCGTGGCGCTCGCCGGCCCGATCGGCTTCGTCGGTCTGGTTGTTCCCCACATGGCCCGGCTGATCGTCGGCGTCGACTATCGCTGGATCCTGCCCTTCAGCGCGCTGGGTGGGGCGCTGCTTCTTGCGCTCGCGGATCTCGCCGGACGCACACTCCACGGCCCGACCTTTCCCGTGGGCGTCACCATGGCGCTGATCGGCGGCCCCTTCTTCGTCTGGCTCGCGCGCCAGCGCCTGCAGGGTGCCGCATGATCCGCATGGTCCTGCTGCTCCTCCTCCTGATCGCCGCTCTCGCGGCCGCCGCGCTCTCGCATGGCGACCATCCTGTTGCCTGGAGCGAGCTCGGCGCCGTGCTGACCGGCCACGCCACGGCTGGCCGACAGGCCGAGCTTGTCGTGATGGACTTGCGCCTGCCCCGGCTGCTGCTCGCCTTTCTGGTCGGGGCCGCGCTGGCGGTGGCGGGGGCGGTGGCGCAGGCGATCCTGCGTAATCCGCTCGCCGAACCCGGCCTGCTCGGCATCAACGCCGGCGCCGGCCTCGCCGCAATGGTGGTGATGGTGGGCCTGCCTTCCGCGCCGATTTCGCTTCTGCCGGTGGCGGGTTTCCTCGGGGCCAGCGCCATGGCGGCGGCAATCCATCTGCTCGCCTGGCGCAGCGGCACCACGCCGCTGCGCCTGATCCTGATCGGCATCGGCCTCGGCTCCGTGGCGATGGCCGGGACAACGCTGGTGTCGACACTTGGCGACATCAGGGACGTGCAGCGCGCCCTCATCTGGCTGGCGGGAAGCGTCCATCATGCTCATTGGATGGGTGTGCAGTTGCTCGCCATCTGGCTGGCCCCCGCCATGGCGCTGGTGATGCTGGCGACGCGCGAACTCGATCTGATCGGCCTCGGCGATCTCCCGGCACGAGGCCTTGGCCAGCGCGTCGATCTCATCCGCGGCGTGATGGTCCTGCTCTGCACGGCGATGGCGGGCGCTGCGGTTTCGGCGGCCGGATTGATCGGCTTCGTCGGGCTGATCGCCCCGCACGCCGCGCGGCGCCTTGTCGGGCCATCCCACGCCCGGCTCATTCCGATCACGGCATTGCTTGGCGGTGCGCTGGTGATGGCCGCCGACTTCCTGGGCCGGAGCATCGCCGCTCCCCTTCAGCTTCCCGCCGGTCTGTTCACGGCACTGATCGGCGCGCCCTTCTTTGCCTATCTGCTGTGGGGGCGACGCCATGCCTTTTCATGATGTCCCGAGCGACAAGGGGCTCGCCGCCCGCGCGCTGTCATTGGCCTATGGACGCACATCGATCATCGATGGCCTTGATGTCGCGTTTCCGACCGGCGCCTTCTCCGCGTTGATCGGTCCCAATGGCAGCGGAAAATCGACCCTGCTGCGGGCTCTCGCCGGCCTGCTCAGTCCCAGCGCCGGCCACGTCCTCCTGGATGGGGCCTCGATCTCGCGGCTCCCGGCGAAACAAATGGCGCGGCAGGTCGGGATGCTGCCGCAAGGGCCTGTCGCTCCGGAAGGCCTCACCGTCGAGGCGCTCGTTCGACAGGGCCGCTATCCCCATCGCACGCTCTTCGGTCTGTGGTCGGAGCGGGACCATCAAGCCTGCGAGGACGCGCTGCGGCTGACGGGCATGGAGGAACGGCGTGAAAGCCCGCTCGACAGCCTGTCGGGCGGCCAGCGCCAGCGCGCGTGGCTGGCCATGGCGCTCGCCCAGGAAACCGGCACGCTGCTGCTGGACGAGCCCACCACCTTTCTTGACCTCGCCCACCAGATCGACGTGATGGAGGTGATCACCGATCTGGTGCGCGCGCGCGGCAAGACCGTGATCGCTGTTCTCCACGACCTCAACCAGGCCGCCCGCTACGCCGACCATATGGTGATGCTCAAGCAGGGGCGTGTCATCGCCGCGGGGCCGCCTGCGCGCCTCATGTCGGCGGAGACCATCGAGCAGGTGTTCGGCGTGCGGACACACATCGTCGCCGATCCGGTGACCGGCACTCCCATGTGTGTTCCGCTTGGGCGGCATCAGAGACAATCATCGTCGTCAGCCGGCCGCGAAGGCCGATCGGCGTTGTCTGAATAGTCTTTCGGAAACAACGCGAGGACGTGGGCGTGCGCCCGCCCGTCAGGTCGCTCGACGTCTCTGGAACCGTTCTAACCTATTGATATTGCAGATATTTAATATTCTTGCTAGGCATGTCTGACGTGCTGGTCAAGGGCCGCGCGGCGTACCGAAACCTCGACAGGGTGTCAGCGATCCGACACGTCTCGTGCCAGCTCCCCGCCACCGGATGCTGATCCCTTTTGTCTGTTGCACAGGCCGTTGCCAAGCCAGAACCATGACGACATTCCCGGGATCAGCCTCGTGCCTTGCGGCCATGGACAGCAGCGAATTGCTGAACCGCGCCATCGAGGCCCATTACGAGGACATTGCTGCCGCCGTTCGACGGCGCGGCCATTCACGCGGCGCGGCGCTGGAGATCGTCCACGACCTCTATCTGAAGCTCGCGGCCAACCCGGATGTCTTGCGCGACAAGCGGTCCCTCGGCGGCTTCCTATGCCGCGCGGCGGTGAATCTCGGGATTGACCGCTTTCGTCGCGAGCGCTTCGAGGCGCAGCTGTTTTCGGGAACGGAAGAAGAGGCCGGCGCCCTGGCGATGGAAGGGGTCATGCCGGACCATCGGCTTGAGGTCGAGGCGCGCATTCGCCTGCTCCGGGATGCCATTCGCGAATTGCCCGCGCGCCGCCGCGCCATCTTCATCCTGCACCGGCTGCATCATCTCTCGCCGGATGACATCGCGGCCCGGCTGAAGATCACCCGGAATATGGTCGACCGTCATCTGCGCCGCGCGCTGACCCACTGCCTCGATCGACTTCTTGAGATCGGCTAGAAGTCCCGGATCGATAGGCTGGTTCGTCTATCGAATGAGCCCGCCGATCTCTCGGAGATATGATGCCCGTCAAGCGAGCCACGCGCACGCAGCACCGTCGCCACGAGGAGGCGGCGGATTGGTTGCTGCGCCAGAGCGACACCGCCCTGGACCCGACGGAGCAGGCGGCCTTCGAGACGTGGCTCGAACACGATCCTGAGAACCGGCGCGTCTATGAGGTGGCCCGGCGGCTGATGGGCGAGGCGAGCGCCGCCATCCGCTCCGATCCCATGCTGCAGGCATCCGACCGAAGCTCCCACTCCATGGCCAAGCCGCTGCTGGGCTGTCTGCTGGGCCTTGCCATCGCTGGCGCAGCGTTCATGCTGCTGGATGGGCCGATGCGCCTTCGCGCCGACGTGATGGCCGGCGTAGGGGAATTGCCGGTGGTGACGCTGGCCGACGGCTCCCGCGTCCAGCTCAACGCCTCCTCCGCCATTGCCTTCGATGAGACGGACGACCGCCGAACCGTGCGATTGCTGCGCGGCGAGGCGCTGTTCGAGGTCGCGCGCGACCCGATGCGCCCCTTCGTCGTCTTGGCCGGCGACCTGCGTGTCACCGCGCTCGGCACCGCTTTCGATGTGCGCCTGGGTACTGACGCCACCGATGTCGTCGTGACCCAGCATGCGGTGCGGATCGACTTTGCCGACGATCAGCATCCCCCGCTGCGTGTGGTCGAAGGGGAACGGGCCGTCATCGACGAGCGGACGGGCCAGCGCGAGGTCACAGAAAGCGACACCGCGCTCGCGCTCGCCTGGACCCGCGGGCAACTCGTCCTCGACAACACGCCGCTGTCCGAAGTCGTCACGGAGATGAACCGTCATTTCTCCGGCAGGATCGTGGTCCTCAGCCAAGAGCTGGCGCAGCGTCGCGTAAGCGGAACCATGACCATTTCCGACACTCAGGCCGCGCTCAATTATCTGGAGCGCGCGCTGGGCGTTTCTACGAACAGGATCGGCCCGGTAATCGTCATCCGGAACTGATGTCGCAGCTCGCCTCAGGCAAGAACCAGCCCTTATCGCGCTCTCGCGAAGACAGCGTTCTCTTCTTGGTCGCTCCCTCCGCCAGCCCACGGATTGTACGCTCCGATACGCAACCGTCATCCCTTCCTCAGCGCGGTCAGGAAGGTGAGGAAAATGACGGCGTAGAAGCGCATCAGCGCCGGCCCCAGCGCCGGGCTCGCGCGATAGCCGTTCAGTCCGGGCTCGCTGCTGGCGAGACCTTGCGTCTCGGCGCGCTGCAGGACATTGGCCGCATGCGCGCGCGACACATGAAATTGCCGCGCCAGCTGGGTGACGGAGACCGGCGCGTCCCGGGCGACCAGCGACACCAGCATGACGAGGCCGGCATCGCGCTCCGCCAGGTCCTGCAGTTCCGGCGCGGCGGCGAAGACCCGCAGGTCCCGGCGGGGGCAATCGGCCATGGCGTGGGTGCAACTCCACGACCTCGCGCCGCAGCCGCGCCCCGGTTACGCCCATTCCGCCGCTCTCGGTGAAATGCAGATCCAGAATGAGCAGCACGGCGAGCAAGCGGCCGCGATCATTCAAGAGCCGATTGCGGATCCAGCTGCCGTCATACAGCCGGACCGCATTGCCGGCGGCGGCCTGAATGGCGGCTGGAAATCCCGGCGCCGCCATCAGGTCGTTGATGGCCTTCGCACCGAACAGCCGGATGACGGGTTCGGGAAATGACGCGGCAGCCCCCGATTCCGCGCTCATGTTCGCGTCCGCCCTGTCCATCGGCCATCCGACGATTCCAAAAAGTGACGTTGCCTATAGCACGCCCCGCCTCCAAAGCTCGGCTGAGGGGTATCCAGCCCCGGAAGGCGGGCGCCGGCGAGGTCGGCGTCTTTTGCTGCGTGTTGAGGGATGTGCATGGCCGGCCTGACGTTGCTCTCGCGGAAGGCCCGGACGGCTTCCGGCACTCTTCGGCTGTCCCTGCCGTTCCTCCTGTCGTCGGTCGCCGTCTGCGCCCTGACCGCCCCCGCCGCCGCCCAGACCGCACCGTTGACCGGGCCGGCCATATCGTACTTTCAAAACACCGGAACCAACGGTCTCAGCGGCCAGAACGCGGACGCCTGCAGCTACCCGCCCTATAGCGGCACCATTGGCAATCCATCCGACAGCGTCTTCACGAACTTCAGCACCGGCCTAACGTCCGGCACCGAGTACTTCGCAACGCTCCTCCTCATGACCGTCACCGGCGGGCAAGGCGGGGCGGGGGAAGTGGCGGCAGCTGCTATGGCGGCCAGCCCGGTGGCGCTGCCGGGGATGGCGGGACAGCCGACGCCACCGTCAGTGTGGCGTCGGGCGCCTTTGCCTTCGTCTATTCCGGCGTCGTCGTGATTTCCCAGGGCGGCCGGGGCGGCAATGGCGGCTCGACCTCGTCGGTGGACTTCCAGGGCGGGGGCGGCGGCGATGGCGGATTGCGGCGTAAAGAGGTGGCGCGATCTGCCACGTTCGAACATCCGGTGGGTTCCATCGCATCTGTGTCGTCCAAGCCTCTGCCTGCACAGGCAGCGGCGACCGCATGTGGGGTGGCACGAGAGGACTGTCATCGCCGCACGCCGCATCGGCGGCCCGCGCTTTGACCACCAGATGGTCGAGGCCCCCGCGCGCGCGCCGGGCCGACGCAGCGCGGTGTCCTCCCTTCGTCAGAAGGAGAGGTGAAGCGTGTTGCGCTGGCGCAGCAGGCGCACCGGGCTCCAGTCGGCGGGGCCCCGCGCCGTCAGCTCCGGCAGCAGGGGGCGCAGGCGCTCCAGCACGATGCGGCCTTCCAGCCGCGCCAATTGGGCGCCGAGGCAATGCGTGACCCCCGTGGCGAAGGCAAGATGCGGGTTCGGCGTGCGCGTGAGATCGAGCCGATCCGGCGCCGCGAAGTGGTCGGGATCACGGTTGGCGTCCGCGAGCATGAGATAGACGAGATCGCCCGGCTCAACCGTCCGGGTGTCGCCAAGGGTCAGGCGCTCGGTCGCCACGCGGCCAATGCCGCGCACCGGGCCGTCAAACCGCAGCATTTCCTCGATGGCGGGCTCCAGCACCGCCGGATCGTCGGCCAGCCGGCGCGCCGCGTCCGGATGGTCCAGCAGCAGGCCGATGGCATTGGCGATGAGGTCGCGGGTGGTGGCGCTGCCGGCATAGAGCAGCATCATGCACCAGTAGCCCGCTGGAGCGGGCCCGCTGCCCTGTGCGTCGGCGATGGCGTGGATCGCCTCCAACAGCGGTGTCGGGCGGGCACTGCGCAATCGCGGGCCGAGCCAGCGAATGAGGGCCGCCTGTGCAAGGCGGGCGTGCTGCCGGTCCCGCTCGCTGGCACCTCGGTCATGGCCGCGCGTGATGGCCTCGAACAGCGGCCTCAACGGAGCAGGGTCGCTCGCGGGCAGGCCGAACAGGTCCGCCATCACCATCACGGGCAACGGAAAGGCGAGGTCGGCCACCACCTCCATCCCGCCCCGCGCCTGTGCGGCGGTGACGATGCGGTCGACGGCCTCCTCAATATATCCTGCGGCCGGCAGGATGGCGCGCGCGGAAAGGTGCTGCGCCAGAACCTGACGCAAGGGACGGATACGATGCGACCGGGCGCCGGCCGTTGCCGTCGCCAGATGGCTCGCCTCGTCGCCCACCGCGAGCGGCTTGTGGATCACCAGCCGCGGATCGTTGAGCGCCTCACGCACATGGCGGTAGCGCGTCAGCGTCAGCGGCGCGCCGTCCGTCATTCCGGCTTTCTCGCGCTGGCGATGACATAAGCGAGCACCGGCAAGGTCTCGATGTCGCTCACGAAGGCAAGGAGGCGATTGAACGCCGGGGCGTCGATCTTGTTGCCGAGCAACTCCCCGAGCGCCTTGCTTTTGAAATGGGCGACAAAGGCGCGCAGGCTGGCCTGCGTGATGTCCTCCATCTGCACGTCGGAAAAGCCGCATTCCTGCCAGAGCGCGCCATAGGCGGCGAGATCCGCATAAAGCTCCTGCCCTGCCAGCACCTTGCGGAAGGCGCGGGGCTCATCATTGAACACCATGTCGGCGACCACGATCTCGCCGCCCGGCTTCAGCACGCGCCACGCCTCGCGGAGGAAGTCGCGCCGCCCCTTGAAGTGCAGGGCCGCCTCGATGCTGACCACCGCATCGAACGTCCCGTCGGGAAAGCGCATCCGCTCGGCCGGCATGACCTCGAAATGCGCCTCCGGCACGCGCGCCCGGCATTGGGCGATCTGGTAGTCGGACACGTTGATGCCGTAGACCGCCGAGGGCGGAAAATGGCGGGCGAGATACGCGCTCGTGCCGCCCAGTCCGCAGCCGACATCGAGCAGCGGCCCCGTCCGCCGGCTGAGCTTGCCCACCACTTGCGCCATCATGTTGTCGCAGGCCGTGGCGAAATCCGGCGTCTCGGGGAGGAAGAGGCCGAGATTGGCATAGCCCGGATCCGCCCGCTCGCCGACATAGAGACCGCCGTCGCGGAAGAAGCGATCATAGGAGCCTGTCAGCGTCGCCTGATACTCAGTCGGCATCTGTTCCCTCGCTGATCGTCACGCGGATGGACCGGGCCTCGTGCAGCAGCCAGGCCTGACGCCACGCAACCGGCGCCACGATCCGCATCTGCGGCACCAGCGGCAGGAGCCGATCCAGGAGGGCCGATATTTCGAGCCGCGCGATCGCCGCCCCGAGGCAATGATAACGCCCGAGGCCGAAGGTCAAGCTCGGCATCGGCCAGTCACCGTCGGAATCTGAGGCGCGGTTGGCGCCGGCCACCAGAAGCGCGACCCTCTGCCCGGGCGCCAATGTCGCACCGGCGAGCGGTATCGCGTCGCGCACAACCCGCTTTACGGCCAGCACGGGCGTATCGAGACGCAACAGGCGGTCGAGCATCGCGGGCCCAACCGGCGGACCGTGCGCGATGTCGGGGACACCGGCGCTATCGGGAGCCGCGCCCACGACCCGCGCAAGGATGTTGGCGATGCAGCCGGCTGTTGTGGTGGTTCCGGCGACGAACAGCTTGCTGCAGGTGTCGATCAGGCTCTGGTCCGGCAGCCCGTGCGCAGACTGGACGTCGCGCAGCAGGCGCATGAGGGGCGTATCGGGTGCATGTCGCCAGTGGTTGCGGAAATAGACCGGCAGCACCGCGCCGGCTGTGTCCCGCACCTGTCGGCCGGCCCAGTCGAGGTCGTAGGAGAGGAGCACATCCTCGCCGAGGCGCAGCAAAGCCGGCTGGTCCGCCGGCGGAATGCCGAGCAGGTCAGCCATGACCCGCAGGGGCAGGGCCTGCGCAAGTTCCGGCACAAGGTCCACCTCGCGCCCGTGCGCCAGACGCGCCACGCACCGCTCCACGGCGGACGCGACAGCCTGCCGGATTTCCGGCGCTGGTGGGGCGAACATGCCCCGCAGCCGGTTTGCCACGGCGCTCCGGAACTTGGGGGACTGGTCGGCAAACGAACTGCTCTTGGTGATTGCGAGGCGGTGGTCTCGCAGCAGGGACGCTATGTCCGCATGCCCGCTGATGAACCATGTGTCGCGCGCCGGCACATAGAGGCGGGGCGCCTCGTGCCGCAGCCGGTCGAGCGCGGGATAGGGGTTGGCGGCGTAATCCGCGCTGGGCGGCTCCATCCCGAACAGGGTCGCCGCGCTCATGTGGTCTTCATGACCAGATAGGGCCCGATCACCAGCGCATGCAGGCCGGTGTCCCTGAACAGTTCGGCGGCCTCCACCGGGGTTTCAACGATGGGCTGGCCACGCCGGTTCAGCGAGGTGTTCAGAAGCATGCCGATGCCGGTGCGAGCCTGGACCGCACCCAGCAGCGCGTGGAAGGTCTCGTCGGCCTCCCGCCGCACGGTCTGCACCCGCGCGGTGCCGTCCACATGGACGATCGCGCCGATGCGGTCGCGCCACGCCTCCCGGACCGGAACCACGAACAGCATGTAGGGACTGTCGCGGTCGAGATCGAAATAGGTGCCGGCCTCCTCGGCGCGCACGGCGGGAGCAAAGGGACGGAAGTCCTCGCGAAACTTGATCCGCGCGTTGATGTAGTCGCGCAGTTCGGGGCGGCGCGGATCGGCAAGGATGCTGCGGTGGCCGAGGGCGCGGGGGCCGAACTCGGCGCCGGCGCGACACCAGGCGAGCGTCTTGCCGTCCGCCAGCACATCCGCCATGGCTTCCACGAGATCGGGGGGGCGGGTGATGGTGACACCCGCCCCCAGCAGCCCCAGCGCACGCTCGATCTGGCCCGCATCCCCATCATGGCTGCGGCCGAGAAACGGGGTGCCGCCATGCGGCTCACGCCCGCGCCCCAGCACGCTATGCCAGCCATAATAGGCGCACCCGATGGCCAGGCCGGAATCATCTGCCGCAGGCGGGACGAACATGTGCTCGAACGGGGTCTCGCGCAGGATCCGCGTGTTCGCGACGGCGTTCAGCGCCACGCCCCCCGCAAAGCAAAGATTGCGGGCAGGGTGCCGCGCATGGCGCGCCCGCACCAGTTCGACGAGGGCGCGCTCGACCTCGGACTGCACCAAACGAGCGATGTCCGCAAAATACTGGAAGCGGGCCTTGAAATCCCCCGGCGACTGGACCCGCGCCCGGAACTCCGCCATCCAGCCGCCATCGACGAATACGCGCCCCTCGCGAATGTCGAAGATGCGCTGGCTGAAGATGCCGGCACGCCCGTAAGGCGCAAGGCCCATCAGTTTGCCGAGGTCTGCGGTATTGCCGAACATGTAGCGGCTGGCGCCGGCATAGACCCCGCCAATGGAATGCCGGGTGGTGTCGGGGTCCATGGGATAATCGGTGTGGATGCGGCCAAACGGCGAAAAGTCCTTGTAGACGGCCTGCAACACCGTGCCGGTAGCGGCGTAATAGCTGTCCTTTTCAAACCACAGCGCCGCCATGTCGCCCTGCGGCCGTTCGGTCAGAACCGCGCCGTCAAGATCCATGCAGTCTTCGAACGCATTGCCGCAGCCATCGACGGTCAGGACGGCGGCCTCATCGAAGGGACTGAGGAAAAAGGCGCTGCAGGCATGGGCGAGGTGGTGCGAGATGGTCACGACAGGCACGCCATCCGGGATGGTGCGAGGGCCACGGTACCAGTCATTGCCAGTGGCAAAGCTGCCGAAATTGGCGTTCTGCACGACGAGCGCCACCTCGTCCCAGCCGATGCCGGCCGCGCTCAGGCAATAGGCAATCGCGAACGCATCATTGCCGCCGTCATTCTTGATCTTGGTCAGCCGCTCCTTCTCGATGGCGACCGCGATCCTCCCGTCCTTCAGCAGGCACGCCGCGCCATTATGCGACAGCCCGACGCCCAGGACGTAGACAGGTTTGGCCGACGGCATCTCTGGAAATCACCTCACTGACCGGTGCGCACCATAAGGTGCGCCCGGAACCACGCAAGCGACCGGGGAAAGTCCACACATCCTAACATCCCCGTCTTGCCCTTACGGAAATCAGAATCTAGGAATTGCGCATGTCCTCCACACCTGCCTTGCGGAATTTCTTTCATCCCGTCGATCCCGCCGAAATCGCCGGTGCGGCTCTTCAGGACCAACGCCTGTTCCGCGAGACGGATCGCGCAGCGGCGTTTGCACGCCTTTTGCCCTGGGAGCGGCTGAACACGCTGATCACCGGCGAGGCGCTGATGAGTGGACGCATCAGCCTCGCCCGGCTCGGGCGAACATTGCCGCTGGAAATGGCGAGCCTTCCGGGCCGGCCGAAGACCGGCGACTGGGTGGCGCCCGAGGCGATCCACACTCTGTGCCAGCAGGGCGCCAGCCTCGTCATTAATTCCATCGAGCGGCAGGTCCCTGCCATTGCCGCCATGAACGCGATGATCGAACGCTTTCTGCGCTGCGAGACGATCACCAACGCCTATGTCAGCTTCAACAGGGATAGTGCCTTCAAGGCCCATTTCGACCCGCACAACGTCCTCATTCTCCAGCTTCACGGCCGCAAGCGCTGGTGGTGCTATGGGCAGAAGGATGCTTACCCCCTGGCCGGCAAGTCGTTCGCCGACGACCAGCTTCCGGCCGCTGAGTGGGAAGGCGTTCTGGAGCCCGGAGACCTTCTCTTCGTGCCGCGCGGCGATGTGCACCGGGCCTGCGTCGAGGATGCCAACTCCGTCCACCTGACGGTCACGATGACCCCGCCTTGCGGCGCGGACGTGTTTGCCCGGCTCGCCCAGCAGGCCCTCGGCGAGGAACGGGGCCGGCGCTACCTGCGTGCGGCCGGCGATGCCGGCGCGCGGCAGGAGGATGGCGATGCGCTCCGCGACATGTTCCACCGCATGGTGGAGGCGCTCGATGTCGAGGCGTTTCTCGCTGATGCCGATCGGCTGCGCCCAGCGGCCCGCCCGTTCAATCTCGGGCTTCTCCAGTCCCTATCCCCGCAGACCGAAGTCCAGCCCTCGCTGCGGCGGCGAATCGATCTTCCCCAAGTACAAATCGGGGAGGTGCGCGTCATGATCGGAGGAACGACCGTGACGCTGACGGGTGCGGAGCGCGACGTGCTGGCCGCGCTGCTTGCGGCGGACGCGCTGACGGTTGCAGAGCTTGAGGCCGCCCTTCCCGGCTGCGAAGTGCACGCCGCCGTCGCCGGCCTTGCCCGCAAGGCCCTGGTTTTCCTGTTCTCGGCCACACAAACCACCGCGATTCTTCCCTTAGGGGATGCACACGGCGAGAAATGCTGATAACTGCATAAAATTCTGAGAAGTCAGACGGCAATTTCGAAAGCGCCAGGCGAGGAACCGGAAATGGACCATCAGATCGAAAAGACCGAGAGTCTTCCGCAGGATGACCGGCTTCCGTATGAGCGGCCCGAACTTCTGGATGCCGGCAAGATCTCCGATGTCACCTTGAGCAACGGCAACGACTTCGGTAGTGACAGCGCGTATTCCTGAATCGGGAAAGCTGAGCACCGGCCCTGTTCCCCGTGTCTCACCGCGCCAGCCATCGTTGGCGCGAATACCTTGCGTCATCCAGGCTGGCGCCTCAGGCGGTTCTTTTCCTATGCGTATGTTCGCCCGCGCCCCGAGCGCACTCTGGACCGAGCTTGATGGGCAATTCCTGCTCATGAACATCGAGAATGGCGGCTATTATGAAGTCGTCGGAATCGGCGGTGCGATTTGGCACCTTCTGGAGAGCCCCCGCTCGGAAGCGGAAATCGTTGATCATCTGATCCAGCGCTATCGCGTGGAGCGCGACACCTGCGCAGGCGACGTCCGCCTCTTCCTGGACCGGCTGCTGGCCGTCAACCTGATCATCCCGGAGGCCGCCCCTCCTGCGGGCGCAGACAGCGCCGCTGCCGGATGACCATCCTCGCCGGCATCATCCGGCACGATGGCCGCTGTGTTCCCGAAGCATGGATCTCCCGCATCACCGAGGTGGTGACAGGCACCGCCGGCGGTGCGGCGACTGTGATCCGGCCCTCTGCCACCGGCGACGCCGTCTTCATCGGACCGTCGAAGGACGTGACGGACAGCGAAGCCGGTCCCCTGCTGCTGTGCGATGCGCGCCTGAATGCGCCCGACGGTGCCGGGCCAGACCTGCAGCGGCAGCGTGATGCGCAGGCCCTGGCGAGGGCCTATGGACGCAGCGGCGACGCCATGGCGCAGACGCTGGACGGCGACTTCATCCTCGCACGCTGGCAGGGCGACACCCGTTGCCTCCACCTCGTCTCCTCGCCCCTCTGCACGCGCGCCTTCTTCTATGTCGCGCAGGACGACGTGTTCGCCTTTTCCTCCACTTTGCGCCCGTTGCTGGCGCTGCCCTTCGTCTCCCGCGATCTCGATGAGGGGACGATCGGCCGCGTCCTCAGCTTCGACGGGAGCGGACCTGCGGACGCCACCTACTACCGGGCGATCAAACGGCTTCCTGCGGCACACCGCCTTGATCTCGACCGGGGCCGGCTCTCGGTGCGCTCCCCGCCGGAACGGATCCCGATACAGCGCGCGCCCGCAAGGGCGAAGGCGGAGGATGCCGCAGAAACCGCCCGTCGCCTTCTCATCGAGGCGGTGGAATCCCGCATGGGCGCGGGCGAGACCATCGCGGTGCATCTGAGCGGAGGGCTGGATTCCTCCGCCATCGCCTGCATCGCCGCCCGCCACCTTGCGAAACAGGGGCGGCGGCTGCTCGCCATCTGCTCCGTGCTGCCCAAAGGTCATACGGGGCCGGAAACGGACGAGCGTGAGTTCATCGACGCGGTGCTGGCGCAGGAGCCCAATATCGATCCCGTCTGGGTGGAGATGCCGCCGGACAGCGATCCGCTCGCAGCCTTACCGCGCTGGTTTGAGTGCCTCGCCGAACCGCCCTACAGTAACGTGACCCATGTGGAGGAACGGTTGGGAGAGGTCGCGCGCGCCCATGGCGCCGACGTGGCCCTGAGCGGTTTCGGCGGCGATTTTTTCCTCTCCGCCATGGTGATGCCGACGCCGGCCGCTGCGCTGCTGCAGGGGCGCTGGGCGGCGGCGGGCGCCGAACTGTGGCGGCTCGCCCGCAACGGGGATGTGCCATGGCCCCGCCTCGTGCGCGAGCAGGTGCTGCGGCCGTTGAAAAGACACTACGGTTCGAGCCAATCCGACCCTGATCCCGGCTGTGCGACCACCGCGCTACTCGACAGGGTCGAGCGGCAGGAGGGACGCCGGCCGATGACCACCGTGCCGGCCATGGCCCGCGCGAGCGCCCATGAGACCATGCGCTTCATCCTCGCGCCGGGCCATGTGGAGCGGGTTCTGCCGGCCATGCGCCAGGCCTTTCTGGAGCAGTTCGGCCAGGACCTGCGCTTTCCCCTGATGGGCCCTCGTCTTGTGGCGTTTGTTCTCGGCCTCCCCGAAGAGGAACTCAGCCGCAACGGACAGAGCCGCAGCCTGATGCGCCGCGCCATGTCCGGCATTCTGCCGGAGGCGGTGCGCCTTCGTCCGGACAAGGGGCCAGCCTTCGCACCCGCCCTCGCTGCCCACTGCGCCAGCGCCCGGCCGGCCCTGCGGGCGTGGGCCGAGGCTGCCTCGCCGCTCTGCTGGGAGTATGTGGACCGGCCGCGTTTCAATGCGGCGCTGGACGCGGTGGAGCCGACGGGGCGCGCCGGCTGGCGGAAGGACATGTTCTCGGCGCTGCTGACCGGAGGGCGGATCGCCCGCTTCGTGGACTGGCATGCGCGCGGCGGGGCCGGGCCATGGGAGTGATCGCTCATCGGTGCCGACTCTTTGGACTGACCATCGAGAGCCCCTTTCCCTTGCCGGGAGGTGTGGCGGTCCCGCATCCCGGCCGGGCGCCGGATGTCACGATCCACTGGGAGCGGGAAAGCCAATGGCGCGAATTCGCCGTTGCGATGACCATTCCGGATGCGCGGGAAGGCCGCCCCCTCGTCGGCGAAACCCCCGAGGGGGCGCTGTGCGTGGAATGGGAGCGCGAGGTTCAGTTCGTGATCCCGCCCGACAATGACCGCATCATTGTCGTTTGCCGGCCGTCCAAGCTCGCCTTTGTGCCGGCCGCGCTCATCGGAGTGGGTATGGGGCTCCTGCTGCACCGGCGAGGCCTGCTGTGCCTCCACGGTGCCGCCCTGCGCATCAACGGACGCACGATCGCGCTTCTGGGAGAGAGCGGGGCGGGAAAGTCCACCACATCAGCCGCCCTGATCATCCGTGGCGCGATTCCGCTGTCCGATGACCTCGTGGTGCTGCGGCCGCAGGACGGCGGTTTCGTCGTGGAGCCTGGCAGCGCCGGCTTTCGCCTCGATGAGACCGCGACAGAAAAGATCCTCGGCGCGGACACCACCCTTGCCCGCCTGCCATGGGTGGACAAGCTGCTTTGGGACGCCACCCCCACGCACCCGCAAGGGACACAGCCGCAGATGCTCGACGCCATCTACCTGCTGGGCGATGCCGGGGACGGGGAAGGCGTGCAGATCGGGCCGCCGCTGCCACCCCTCACGGCTCTGCGCGAACTGATGGAGGCGTGGTATCCGCCGGGGTTCAAGCCTCTCCTCACGCAGGCGCGGCTGGATGACCTGCGGGCCGTAGTGGAGCGGGTGCCGGCCCGCATCGTCCGTTTTCCGCGCCAGTGGGACATCCTGCCGGGCCTTTACGAAGCGTTGGCGCAGTGAGCAGCCTCGCGCCCATCCTGCGGTTCGTCATGGCCGCGCAGGGATGGCCCTGCCCGGCGACGCTGGACGCGCTCGCCCGGCGCCTTCCCCCTGTGCCGACAGCGGGCCTCGAACTGCCGCTCGCCGGGGCCGGACGCATCGACCTCCAGCAGCGGGTCCGGGGGCCGGCAGAGACTCGCCGCCTGACGCAATGGCTCGCGCGGCAGCAAGACCTCTCCGCACCCTGGCAAAGGCTGCGCGACGCGCTCCGCGCGGTGGAGAACGAGGTCGAAGAAATTTGGCTCGAACTGGATGACGGGGCGGACGACCCGCCTTTGTCGGTCTTCGCCCGCCTGCCACGATCCTCACAGATCGCCGCGCCGGACACGGTGGACCGCGTGCTCGAGGCCTTCCACATGCCGCTGTCGGCAGGCCAGCGCGCCGCGCTGGATCTCTGCCTTCGCGCCTGCACCGGGGCCGTGCACCTGTCCCATCTCGGGTTGATGCTGGGGCGCCCCGGTGCGCCGCTGCGGCTGATCATCGATGGCATTCCGCCGGAGGAGATCGCCACCTATCTTGCCGAGGTCGGCTGGCCGGGCGAACGGGACCGCGCGGAGGAGTGGAGCGATCGCCTCTTCGTTTATTCCGACCGCATGCGCCTCGCGCTCACCCTGGGCGACGGGCTGTCTCCGGATCTCGGCCTCGAATGCTTTGTCGGGCACCCCGCTGTCGCCGATCCCAGATGGCGCTGCCTGCTGGACGCCCTGGTGGACCTCGGGCTGTGCGACGCCGAACAGCGCACGCGGCTGCTTGCCTGGCCGGCAACGCTCACCCCGATGTCCACGCCGGAATGGCCCGCTGCCCTGCTCATCGACGCGCTGCTGCGCGAGCCGCAGGATGTGCGCTGGCTGCAATGCCGCCTGAGCCATGTGAAGGTCACCCTTCCGAACGGCCACGCGCCATCTGCCAAGGGCTATATCGGCTTTCTGGAGGTGCAGGAGGACGCTCCCACTCCCCCCGAACCACAGCCACGCACGGCGCCACGGGACCTCGCTGGCGCCATCAACGATGCGATGGCCTTCCTGCTGGGAGCGCGGACCCAGGCGGGCTGGTGGCTCGACTATGACGGATTCACGGAAGGCTCCGCCGAGGAATGGGTGACGGCCTATGTGGCGCACGCGCTTCACGCTTGCCCACGCCCCGGCGCGGCGCAGGCAGCGCAGCGGGCCTGGCATCTTCTGGCCCGGCGCGGGCGGGAGGGCTGGGGCTGGAACGCCCTTCAGCCCCCCGATGCCGACAGCACCATCTGGGGCCTGCGCCTCGCCGCCGGGCTCGGACACATGGACAGCCCGGCGGCGCGGGAGGCCACCGCGTTCCTGCGGCGCCATGTGACCCCAAGCGGCGGCCTCTGCACCTATCGGCACGAGGCGCAGCGCGACAGGGCGGACGGCCTCGCGATCAATCCCGGCTGGCATGAGGCCCATGCCTGCGTCACGGCCGCAGCGGCACATCTGCCCGGGCTCGGCGCCGGCCCGCGCGATTTCCTGCGGCAGGCCCAGCGCGCCGACGGGACATGGCGCGGCTACTGGTGGGCCAGCGACACCTACACCACCGCCCTCGCTGCCGAGGCGCTCGCCGGAGAGGCCGGCGACCGGCCGCGCGTGGCGCGCGCCATCGCCGCGGCGCGTGCGGCGCTTGATGCGTCCGGCCGGGTGCCCCTGACGCCATTCGAAACGGCGCTGGTGCTGCGGACGCTGCTGCTGGCGGCCGACGGGGCCGCCGCCGTGCAAGACGCCCGGGACAGGCTGCTGGCGGCCCAACTGGCCGACGGCTCCTGGCCCGCCTCTGCGGCGCTCTCAATCCCGAACCACAAGGGTGAGGTCGTCCCCGCGCTGGACAATCGCCGCTGTCTGACAACCGCCACCATTCTGGCCGCACTTGCCGCACTTGAGAGCAAAGCCTGCTCACCATGACGACACCCTCAGGGTGAGCGTACCGAAAGGGGAACACGTCTGGCCGAGGTATCACAGCGCCCCCGGCGCCCGCGCGGCGCCAAAGCGCCCGCCGGAGTCGGGGCCTCAGTTCGGCGTGGGAGCGGTCCCGCGCTGCCGGCGCAACGCGCGCAACGCCCAGTCGGTACGAAACGCGGTTTGCAGATCAGTGGTGTTGAAGACCAGTCCCTGCGCGCGCGCCATCGCGCAAAGGTCATCCAGATTCAACGCGTCCTGACGCGCCAGTAACGCGGAGCGCATCGCAGCGTCCCGCCGCATGGTCGAAAGAAACATCAGCGCCTTCTGAACACTCATGGCGGCACGGTGGGCTCGTCGATCGCCGGGGTCAAGCAAATGTGCAACGGCGAGCCCGTCGGTGGCCGCCGTGCGGGCGCTCATCGCCCGGGTGATTTCATAAGGAACAACATGGCCGCCCGCGATCGCCTCGGCCTTGCTGTAGCTGCAGGTCGGCGATCCGCCCCCGCTCCAGTGAGGCAATACGGCCTGTTTCCCGCGGGGCGGTCGGCGGTGAGTTCGTAGGGCACCGGCGTAGAGGCTTGAGGGCAGGATAAAGCGATCTGTCGATCGCAATCTCTGGCGACATTATCAGGCTGTCTGCATATTGTTTTTGGCAGGCTTAGGCACCGTGCGGAGCCCAAATCATAGGGTGCTGAGGAGTTGCTCGGCCGGCGCGAGATCCTGAGCTGGCTTGGATTTGTTCGCCGAGACCGCAATGTGCGTTTCGCCCTTTGCACGCTGCGACACGTCTTTGCGTGCTAATTTGCGATCCCACCGTTTCTACGATTGATACGCTGAGGCGGTGCCCCTCATCGTGCCGGCATGGCACAGGACGACAGCGACAAATTCCGGGCCCGGCCGCGTCCGCCAGCCCGGCACGCGGCAGAGCGGCCTTGCGGCGTTGCCCTGTGGGGCGCCGCTACCCGACCACCGGCCAGAGCTGGCGCCGCGCCTGGAGCGAGGTCATCCCGTTCTATGCCTTTCCGGCAGACGTCCGCCGCATCCTCTACACGACGAATGCGATCGAGCCGCTGAACGCCAAGCTGCGTCGCGGTGATCGAGCAAGGCGGCTTCCATCGCGCGCTGCTGGATCGGCTCACTGTGCTGGAAGCCAAGCAGGCCGCACTTCGGGAAAGCCTCGCTAAAGCACCGGCCGATGTTCCTGACCTACACCCGAACATCGCCGAGTCGTATCGTCGGAAGGTGGCAAGACTGTCTGAGGCGCTCGACCATCCTGGTGATCGGTATGAGGCGATGGACACCATCCGCCAACTCGTCACCCGGGTCGTCATCACCCCGAGCGCCACGCGCGGAGAAGTTCACGCCGTTCTGCATGGCGACATCGTTGCCATCGCGGACCGGGTGTCGCAACGACCCGCCAAGCCTAGGAAATCTCCTGCAGTTTCCTCCGCTGAAACAGCAGTCCCGCGAGTGTCGGAATCGGCTGAGTCACGGGCTTGACCCGGGGACCCCGCCTTTCCGCACGCACCGCTCACGTGCAGCCCCCCAGCGGAGCCGTCTCTGGGTGCCAGGGTCATGACCGGGCATGAGGGAACCGGAGGTGGCCGCCGGGAGGGCGTTCACCCCACCGCCCCTTCCACAATCCCCGCCAGCGCCGCCGTCTCCAGCGGGAAGCCGGCCTCGATCCAGGCCTCCTCCGCCCGCTTCAGCGCCGTGCCGAGCGCCGGGCCGGGGGTCAGGCCGCGCGCGAGAAAATCGCCGGCCTTCAGCGGAAACACCGGAATCGGCCACTCCGCCGCCAGCAGGGCCAGCGCCCGCCAGCCCTCATCGTCGAGCGGCGCGCCGGCGCGGGCGAAGGCGATCAGCGCCCGGTCCTGGAACGGCTCGCGCCCCATGCGGTAGAGGAACGCCTTCTGCCCCTTCTCGCACATAGCCGGCGTCGGTGCCGGGCCGGCGAGCGCGATGAGCCGCGCGCCCTCGGCATTGGAAAGCCGCAGCCCCACCCGCAGCGCCTCGGCATCGGCCGGCGCGCGCACGGCGAGCGCACCGAGCCGGCGCACCGCGTCCGGGGGAAGGCCCAGCGCGGCTTCCACCTCGGCGAGGCGGGCGCAGGGGGCGACCTCCCCTTCCCGGCCCAGTACGGGCGTCAACAGCCCGGCTTGCTGCATCTGCGCCAGCGTCTCGCCCGCGCGGGGGGCCGTGAGCAGCTTCATCAATTCGGCCCGCACCCGCTCGCGCGAGAGCCGGTCCAGCCCGTCGCGGTTGCGGATGGCGGCTTCCAGCGCCGGCGGGTCGAGCGGCCCCCGGCCGAAGGCGGCGTGAAAGCGGAACAGCCGCAAGATGCGCAGGTAGTCCTCGCGAATGCGGGTATCGGCATCGCCGATGAAGCGCACGCACCCCGCCTTCGCATCCGCCGCACCGTCGACGAGGTCGACCAGCTCGCCGGACCGGGTGAGGTAGAGCGCGTTCATGGTGAAGTCGCGCCGGTGCGCGTCATGCGCCCAGCTGCGGCCGAACACGACGCGGGCGCGGCGCCCGTCGGTTTCCACATCCTCGCGCAGCGTGGTGACTTCATAGGGCTCGCCATCGGCAATCACCGTCACCGTGCCGTGCTCGATGCCGGTGGGCACGGTCTTCAGCCCGGCCATTCGCGACCGGCGCTCCACCTCATCCGGCAAGGCTGTCGTGGCGATGTCGATATCGGAACGCAGCCCGCGCCCGGTCAGCCAGTCGCGCACCGCGCCGCCGACGATGCGCGCCTCCTCGCCCTCCCCGTCCAGCACCGCCAGCACGCGGGCAAGGCCGGGGCGGCCTTCCACCAGCGGGTTCGTTTGCGGGTTCATTCGATATGCCCCGGCACCATCACCCCGTCCTTCCAGGTCGGCGGCACATAGCGGCCGGTGGTCGGCCCCCGCGAGGAGGATTCCATCACATAAAGGCTGCCCGCCACCAGCAGCACGGCGATGAACGAGCAGACGATCATCGCCCGCAGCGACCAGCCGGAAAGCCAGGAATCGACCTTGCGGCCGTAGCGCAGATAGAGCGCGAAGGCGAGGAAGGGCACAATGAACAGCGCCAGCTGGGCGAGGATACGGGCCATCAGACGTAGATCCTCTCATAGAGGCTGCGCAGAATGCCGGCGGTGATGCCCCAGATGCGGCGCTTCTCATAGGTCATGGCGTGGAAGGTCCGCACCATGCCGAGCCATTCGCGGCTCTCGCGCTGGTGGTTGCCGTCAGTCATCAGGAAATCGAGCGGCACCTCGAACGCCTCGTCCACCTCATCCGGGTTCAGCGTCAGGCCGAAATCGGGCTGCACCAGCCCGACCACCGGAATGATGCGGTAGCCGGTGCGGGCGAGATAGGCGTCGAGATAGCCGAGCGGCGCGACAAGGCCGGGCGCCAGCCCCACCTCCTCGCGCGCCTCGCGCAGCGCCGCCCCCAGCGGGCCGTCATCTTCCGGGTCGATCTTGCCGCCGGGAAAGGCGATCTGCGCCGCATGGCTGGACAGGTGCGCCGAGCGCATCGTCAGCAGCACGGTCGGCCGTTCGCGGGCGATGATCGGCACCAGCACCGCCGCCCCGCGCACCGGCCGGGCATCGACAAGGGCACGAAATTCCGGCGTCAGCTCATGGTCGCCGCGCACCGGGTCGCCATCGAGGTCCGGGGCGGCGAGAAGGCGGGTGCGGGCACGGGCGAGAAAATCGCTGAGATCGAGCGGCGCCGCGTCCGTGGCGTCGGGCAGCGTCAGCATGTTGGCAGGCACAGCGTTCATCCATCCTCCTCTACCGCCTCGGCCGGTCCCAGCGTGAAGAACACCCCGCCCGAGGCAACCCCGAACACCGGCCGCCCGTCGACCACGCGTTCCTCGGCCCGCTCGGCGAGATCGAGAAACACGGCGCGGGTCAGCCGCGCCCACAGGCCGCGACGCACATACAGATAGGGTCGCGGCTCGCCATCCGCCCGTAGGTCGACCCGCAGCCTATGGTCGCGGTCGCAGGGCACGAGATCGTCGAGATTGGTGCGGAACACGAGGCGCGGCTCGCCATCACCCGGCTCCACCGCCATCTCGACGGCGAGGAAGGGCGCGTCCTCCACCGTGATGCCGAGCTTTTCCACCGGCGTCACCAGCACATGCCGGCTCCCCTCGCGCCTCAAGACGGAGGCGAACAGGCGCACCAGCGCCGGCCGGAGGATCGGCCGACCCTCATGGTGCCACACCCCTTCGCGGTCGATCACGATGTCGATTTCGCCACAATCGGGCGGATTCCACCGCTCCAGCGGCGGCAGGGCCCTCTGCGGCCCGCCTTCCACCGCTCGCACCAATTCGTCAAATCGGCCGGAAGCCGCTGAATTCATGAACCAATCCGTGTCACACAGGCGCAATCGCGCAGTCGTGATCCCCCGCCCGATAGTCGACGCGGTTGCAAGATAGCGTAAGCTCAGCCCTTCGGAAGCCCATGCCGGCACGCGAGTCCCGACCCGCGGATTTGCGGATGGTGCATTGCAATCGTATTGTTGCAGCGCACAATGCCGGCGGGCGGAAACGACAGAACGTCTCGCGGCACGCCCGGCAGGGCGGTGTGGAGCGCGGGATTTGGGATTGCAGGAGAACGGCATGACGTCCGCCACCGGCGAGAATTTCGAATCCCTCGATGACATGATCATCCGCACGGCGGAATCCACCGCCGCCAATGTCCGCGCCGCCCGGGCCGGCATCGGCGCCGTCATCTTCGGCCAGGAGGCGGTGGTGGAGCGCACGCTCATCACCCTGCTGTCCGGCGGCCACGGCCTCTTGGTCGGCGTGCCCGGCCTCGCCAAAACCAAGCTGGTGGAAACGCTCGGCGTGGTGCTGGGGCTCGATGCCCGCCGCGTGCAGTTCACCCCCGACCTGATGCCCTCTGACATTCTCGGCGCCGAGGTGCTGGAGGAAAGCGCCGGCGGGCGCCGCTCCTTCCGCTTCATTCCCGGCCCGGTCTTCGCCCAGCTCTTGATGGCGGACGAGATCAACCGCGCCTCGCCCCGCACCCAGTCGGCGCTGCTGCAGTCGATGCAGGAAGGCCATGTCACCGTGGCCGGCGTGCGCCATGACCTGCCGAAACCCTTCCATGTGCTGGCGACGCAGAACCCGCTGGAGCAGGAGGGCACCTATCCGCTGCCCGAGGCCCAGCTCGACCGCTTCCTGATGGAGATCGACGTCGATTACCCCGACCGCGATTCCGAGCGGAAAATCCTGTTCGACACCACAAGCGCCGAGGAAACCAAGCCGCGCGCGGTGATGAACGCGGAAGAGCTCGCCGCCGCCCAGCGGCTGGTGCGCCGCCTGCCCGTGGGCGAATCCGTGGTCGAGGCCATCCTCACTTTGGTCCGCTCCGCCCGTCCGGGCTCGGAGGCGGGCGATCTCTCCAAGTTCATCTCCTGGGGCCCCGGCCCGCGCGCCTCGCAATCGCTGATGCTGGCGGTGCGCGCCCGGGCGCTGCTGGACGGCCGCTACGCCCCCTCGATCGACGATGTGGTGGCGCTGGCCGAGCCGGTCCTCAAGCACCGCATGGCGCTCACCTTCGCCGCCCGCGCCGATGGCGAGACGGTGCCGGGCGTGATCGCCAAGCTGGCCAAGCGCATCGGCTGAAGGCGCATCGGCTGAACCTGTTTAACCGCGGCGCGAGCCGCAGACCATTACCTGCGGCATACGCCGCTTACCGCGTGACGGAGACCTGACCGGGTGGAGTTCGAGGCCGATACCGCCGTGCGAAGCGCCGCGCAGGATGCCGCCGGCCTCATCGCCGCCATGCCCCGGCTGGTGCTGGAGGCGCGCCGCATCGCGGCCAGCGTCTATCACGGCCTGCACGGGCGCCGCCGCGCCGGCACCGGCGAGAATTTCTGGCAGTACCGCCGCTTCAACGATGGCGAGCCCTCGAGCCGCGTCGACTGGCGCCGCTCCGCCCGCGACGATCATCTGTATGTGCGCGAGCGCGAATGGGAGGCCGCCCACACGGTGTGGATCTGGCCGGACCTCTCCGCCTCCATGGTCTTCGCCTCGCCCCTGGTGTGGGAGACCAAGCGCGACCGGGCGCTGGTGCTGGCCTTCGCCTTGGCCGAGCTGTTGGTGCGTGGCGGCGAGCGGGTCGGCATTCCCGGCGTCATGAACCCGTCCGCCTCGCGCCGCATCGTCGAGAAGATGGCGGAATCGCTGATCCACGCCGTGAGCCTGCCGCAGAGCCTGCCGCCCGCCTTCGCCCCCTCGCCGCTGGCCGAGGTGGTGCTGCTCGGCGACCTGTGGAGCCCAACCCGCGAGGTGGTGGCGAGCCTGGCCGGCCTCGCCTCGTCAGGCGCCCATGGCCATGTGGTGCAGGTCTGCGATCCGGCGGAAGAGACCTTCCCCTTTTCCGGCCGGGTCGAGTTCCGCGAGCCGGAAAGCGGCGCGACGCTGACCATCGGCCGCGCCGAGACGGTGCGGGCGGACTATGTCGCCCGCGTCGCCACCCATCGCGAGGCCATCCGCCGCGAGGCCGAGCGCCGCACCTGGAGCTTCCTCGTCCACCGCACCGACCGGCCGGCCAGCGAAGTGCTGCTGGCGCTGCATGCGCGCATGAGCGGGGGCCATGGCGCCGTGCCGCCGCGCGAGGGCGCGGCCGTGGACGGCGCCGACCAGACGGGACACGCGGCATGAACCTGTTCGGGCTGCCCCTCGCCTTCGCCACCCCGCTGCTGCTGACCGCGCTCGCCGCCCTGCCGCTGCTGTGGTTCCTGCTGCGGCTGGTGCCGCCGCGCCCGCGCAAGATCGCCTTCGCGCCGATGCGCCTCCTGCTGGACATTCCGCCGAAGGAGGAGACCCCGGCCCGCACGCCGTGGTGGCTCACCGTGCTGCGGCTGCTGCTGGCCGCCATCATCATCCTCGCCGCCGCCGGGCCGATCTGGAATCCGCCCGTCGCCGGCCCGGCCTCGTCCGGCCCGGTGGCGCTGCTGATCGATTCCGGCTGGCCGGCCGCCGCCGGCTGGGCCGCCCGCCGCGCCAGCGCCGAGGGCGTGGTCGCCGATGCCGATCTCGAAGGGCGCGGAATCATCCTCATTCCCACCGGCGAGCCGCCGCTGGAGCCGCGCGTGATGGCGCCGAACGAGGCGCGCGAGCGCCTGCGCACCCTCGCTCCCGTGCCCTTCGTGCCGGACCGCGCGCCCGCCTTTGCCAGCCTCGCCAAGGCGCTGGCCGGCGCGCCGCAGGCGAGCGTGATCTATCTCTCCGACGGCGTGGCGCTGGCTGGCCCCGGCGCGTCCCCGGCCGACCTGCTGGCCATTACAGGCGATCGCCCGCTCACCACGCTGGTCGACGGGGTGAACGAGCCGCTGGCGCTGGCCGGCGCCGACAATGCGGTGGATGCGCTTACCGTGAAGGTGCTGCGCGCCGACCGCCAGAGCGTGCCGCGCGCAGGCGTGGTGCGCGCCTTCGACATGCGCGGCCTGCCGCTTGGGGAAGCCCCCTTCGCCTTCGAGCCCGGCGCCACGGAGAGCGCGGCCCGCTTCGACCTGCCGGTGGAAATCCGCAACGAGGTCGCCCGGCTCGACATTGCCGACGAGGCCTCCGCCGGCGCGGTGCAGCTGCTCGACAAGCGCTGGCGCCGCCGCGCGGTGGGCGTCGTCTCCGGCGTCGCCGCCGACCAGCGCCAGCCTCTGCTCGCGCCCTCCTATTATCTCACCCGGGCGCTCGCCCCCTTCGCCGATATCCGCGCCGCCGAGGGTGCCTCCACCGCCGAGGCGCTGGACCGCTTCATCGAGCAGAAGCTGCCGGTCATCATCCTCTCCGATGTCGGCACGCTGCCGCCGGAGACGCAGGCGCGCCTTGCCCGCTGGGTCGAGGGCGGCGGCGTGCTCATCCGCTTTGCCGGCCCGCGCCTCGCCAATGGCTTGGACGAGCTGGTACCGGTCACGCTGCGGCGCGGCGGCCGGGTGCTTGGCGGCTCGCTGTCCTGGGAACAGCCGCAGTCGCTCGGCGGCTTCGCGGCCGACGGCCCATTCCGCGACGTGCCGGTGCCGGATGACATCACGGTGAACCGGCAGGTGCTGGCCGAGCCGGACGGGCTGCTCGCCGCCCGCACCTGGGCCACCTTGTCCGACGGCACGCCGCTCGTCACCGGCGAGCGGCGCGGCGCCGGCACGCTGGCGCTGTTCCACGTCACCGCCGACACCTCCTGGTCGAACCTGCCGATCTCGGGCGCCTTCGTCGAGATGCTGCGCCGGGTGGTGGCGCTCGGCGGCTCCACCGCCAGCGAGGCGGCGGTGGACGCCACTGGCGGGCCGGTGCTGAACGGCGAGACGCTGGCCCCGACCCGCCTGCTCGACGGCTTCGGCGCCTTCCGCCCGACCATGCCGACCGCCAAGGCGATCCCGGTGGGCTATCGCGGCCGCGCCGTTGCCGACCATCCGCCCGGCTTCTACGGCCCGCCGGACGGGCTGGTGGCGGTCAACGCCCTGCTGCCGCGCGACACGCTGGTGCCGCTCGATCTCTCAGGCCTCGGCCGGCTGGAGCCCTATCGCGACGCCACGCCGCGCGATCTGCGCGCGCCCCTGCTGGTGGCGCTGCTGGCCCTGCTGCTGGTCGATGCGCTGATCGTGTTCCTGCTCGCCGGCGGCGTCTCCCGCCTCACCGCCCGCCGGGCGGCAAAGGGCGCCACGGGCGGGGCCGCCGCCCTGGTGCTGGCGCTTGGCCTCGCCAGCCTGCTGCCGAACGGCGCGCAGGCGGAGCCGCAGCGGCTGACGCAGCCGCTCGCCCAGGCGGCCCAGGCACCGGCCGCGGCCGCGCCTGAAAAGCCGATGACGCAAAGCGAGATCGACTTCGCCCTGCAGGCGACCAATTCCACCCGCCTCGCCTATGTCGTGACCGGCGACGCCGAGACCGACGCCATCAGCCGCGCCGGGCTGAAGGGGCTGACCGATTTTCTCGGCGAGCGCACGGCGCTGGAGGCGGGCGAACCGATGGGGGTCGACCTCGCCACCGACGAACTGTCCTTCTTCCCGCTGCTCTACTGGCCGATCGTGCCCGGCACGGAGCGCCCGAGCGCGCAGACGCTGGCGCGGGTCGACGCCTTCATGAAGCAGGGCGGCACCGTGATCTTCGACACGCGCGACGCCGAAACCACCCTGCCCGGCTCCAATGGCGCCGGCTCGCCGGCCAATGACACGCTGCGCGCCATCCTCTCCGGCCTCGACATTCCCGAGCTGGAGCCGGTGCCGCGCGACCATGTGCTGACCAAGGCGTTCTTCCTGCTGCGCGACTTCCCCGGCCGCTTCACCGGCGGCACCACCTGGGTGGAGGCGCTGCCGGCCGCCGACGAAGCGGAGGAACGCCCGGCCCGCGCCGGCGACGGGGTGTCGCCCGTCGTCATCACCTCGAACGACCTTGCCGGCGCCTGGGCGCTGGACGATTTCGGCCAGCCCATGCTCCCCGTCTCCGATGGCGGCCCGCGCCAGCGCGAACTTGCCTTCCGCGCCGGCGCCA
>JAESFV010000202.1_pt1 | contig 69828 bp, 66 predicted proteins | sample 9269471 | NCBI WGS metagenome assembly JAESFV01 (sample SAMN14502647, study PRJNA617108) | algae metagenome | isolation source: Symplocastrum torsivum CPER-KK1 and co-occurring heterotrophs from... | place: USA: Central Plains Experimental Range, Colorado | collected 2001-01-01
ACTGTACAACCATGAACTCCGGCTCAGTGCAGCCAAGGAGATAAGTAAAGGTTATGAATAAAGGGTAGCGATCGCCTTTGTTTAGACCCCATAGTACCCCAGCGACGACTTTTGCAAGAGGTCTATTAATGATTTCCTCGTCAATTGCATCAGGATTTGGCATCACTGGATTAGGTGTTGCGCCTGTGACGACATTCCGATAGATGTTTTGATGGATCGGCTTTACATCAGACATGGGGTTAAGCACCTCTGGATGAAAATGACTGTCTTCTACATTCTGTTGGACAGCTTACAACACAGAATTTCTCATGGCTCAAAAGCTTTGATAGTTGAGCTTCACTTGCATGCTTGGGCAACCTTCTCAAAGAGTATAAATGAAGAGAACCTAGATGAGTAGCTTTCAGCAGCCAGTGGAATTACGAGTTCGAGACATTGGGGAACAAGGTCTTTTGGAACGGTTGCAGCGCTTTTGTCCTGCGGATATTGTGGGTGATGATGCGGCTGTGATGCCGTTCCCTGGCTCAGGTCGCTCACTGGTTGTGACAACAGATGTTTTAGTAGATGGGGTACATTTTAGCGATCGCACTACCAGTCCCGAAGACGCGGGTTGGCGTGCAACGGCTGCTAATTTATCTGATTTAGCGGCAATGGGAGCTGCCCCAATCGGAATTACTGTGGGATTGAGCGTTACAGGTGATGTTGCGGTTAGCTGGGTAGAGCGACTCTACCAAGGCATTACCCAATGTTTGCAGCAGTACAATACAGTAATTGTCGGTGGTGATGTGGTGCGATCGCCTGTTATTAGTCTCTCGATTACCGCCTTTGGTCAAGCTTTACCGAACCGAATACTCCGTCGTTCAACTGCGGTTGTGGGAAATGCGATCGTTATCACGGGTGTCCACGGTGCTTCCCGTGCAGGACTGGAACTACTTCTCAACCCAGAATTAGGCAAACACTTGAGCGAAGCCGAACGTACCTATTTAATCCAGGCTCACCAACGCCCAAAACCCAGACTTGATGTTTTGCCCCTACTCTGGAATAGTCTAGATTCCTACTCCGCAGTTCAAGTAGCAGGAATGGATAGCAGTGACGGTTTGGCAGATGCCATTTTACAACTCTGCCGTGCTAGTGGCGTTGGGGCAAGGCTTGAAAGAACCTCAATTCCTTTATCATCAGCCATGAGTAAGTTGATATCCGTCGCGCCAATCTTAGACTGGGCTTTGTACGGTGGTGAAGACTTTGAACTCCTGCTGTGTCTACCTCCAGAACCCGCTGAAGCTTTAGTAGCACAGTTAGGAGGAGCCGCGATTATTGGCAACATCACGACTGGTACTGAAGTCTGGTTAACAGATAGCACAGGCACTTGTGCCGATGAATTACTGGCTCTGAGCCGAGGATTTCAGCATTTTTAAACAAGTGTAGGCATACTAAGCTAATCAGTATCGAAGTGCGTAACTTCTCAGTTAGTGAGTTTCTCAAAAATTAAGCCTAGGAATTTGTTTCCCAGGCTCACACTTATATTTGACTCAAGTGAACGTCTGTTCCTTAAAGTTCGATTGAAGGACTAACTCTCCCACTTCTGGGCAATGATTTCTGCCAAATCCACAACTCGCTGAGAGTAACCCCACTCGTTGTCATACCAGGCAACAACTTTGACCATGTCACCACCCATAACCATCGTTAGGCTGGAATCCACAATTGAAGAGGCATCGTGACCCTTGTAGTCTGTTGAAACAAGCGGCTCATCACTGTATGCCAAAATTCCGTTGAGTGGTCCTTCAGCAGCTTCTCTGAGAACGCTATTCACCTGCTCTGCGATCGTTGGTTTCTCGACTTGAACCACCAAGTCAACCACAGAAACGTTTGGTGTTGGCACACGCAAGGCAATACCATTTAGTTTGCCTTTCAGTTCCGGCAAGACTAAACCGACAGCTTTTGCTGCACCTGTGCTGGTTGGAACAATGTTCATCGCTGCTGCCCGTGCCCTGCGAACATCACGGTGGCTAGCATCCAAAAGACGTTGGTCTCCTGTGTAGCTGTGAGTCGTGGTCATCGTCCCTTTGATGATACCGAATTGTTCATGTAGCACTTTGGCAAAGGGGGATAAGCAATTAGTTGTACAGCTAGCGTTGCTGACAATATCATCCTTATTGTGATCGTAGTGATGGTCATTGACACCTACCACATAGGTACTGACATCATCCCCTTTAGCAGGAGCTGTAATCATTACCTTTTTTGCGCCCGCTGCTATGTGCTTCGAGGCTCCCTCACGGCTGACAAATACACCTGTAGCTTCAATGACAAGGTCAATTCCCCAATCTGCCCAGGGCAAGTTCAGCGGGTTGCGATCAGATACGCACTTAACTGTTTTGCCATTGATGATGATGGAGTTTTCATCAAAGCCGATATCAGCATCCAACTTCCCCAGCATCGTGTCGTACTTCAGCAAATGAGCATTCGTTTTAGGGTCAGAAGTATCATTGATGCCTACTAAATCTATTTGGCTATTTTCCCTGGTTAACCAGCATCGTGCGAAGTTGCGTCCGATGCGCCCGAACCCATTGATCGCTACTCTAATCACAACGTCTTGCCCTCTGTATTCAAGCTCAGTAAGTAAATATCTCCACTAATGACCCCAATCATATCGCAAAGCCTGTACAATTCCACCTTGGAATTGGTAAAGATACGGAGAAGGGGATCAGGAGCTAGAAAAGATTTGCTCCTCATCTTGAGTGCAACGCTGTGAACTTTTCACGACTCTGGGGTTATAAAGCAAAAGGCAGAAGGTTCCAGGGCAAAAAGCCCAAGGGCAGAGGATGAGCGTTTTCTTCCTTGTCCCTTTTCTCAGCTTAAACGTAACAATAACTAGACTTGTGAGCTACTCCCCACTCCCTCCAAGTAGAGGTTGTGGTCAGTAATGTAAGCTCGAACAGATTCTGGAACGAGGTAGCGAATTGAGCGATGCTGACGACAGTATTGTCGAATTAGTGTTGAGGAGATGCCTACGGCTGGCATTTGCAGAAGCTGCCAGCGAATTGAGATATCTTGAGAAGCTAGTTGTTGAGCGACTTGTTGGCACAGCCAGCTACTTTGGCTATCTGGTAGAGGTTGAGTTCTCTCGCTTTTAGTGAAGTGAACCCTTGTTGTAACGATAGGGCGTGGTGCAACTAACCAGTCGCAGGCAGGTATAACGGCTTCACGGCAATACCACTGTGGCAATGTCTGAAAAGCATCAATCCCAATAATCCAGTACCACTGACAGTTAGAATAGGTATCCTGAAGCTCGGTTAAAGTTTTGAGCGCGTAATTGGGTTTAGCGTCTACTGTCTCCAGAGGTGAGAGTATAAAGTTTGGGTTGTCTCTGATCGCTTGCTCTACCATTAACCGACGATGCTCATAGCTACAGGCTTGTTTATGAGGTGAAAGGCGATCAGGTACCCAGATAACTTGAGTTAGATTTAACTGACTGAGCGCTGCCTGTGCAATTAACAGGTGCCCCCAGTGAACGGGATCGAAGGTGCCGCCTAGAATTGCCACTTGTCCCATAATGAAAGCGATCGCACAATTGACAAACGATGTAGGAGGTGACTCCGTACCAAGGACAATGGAGAAACGGGTGAGGCAATGAAGCTAACTTCCCCTTACACTCTCTGTCGTGCAAGTTGTGAATTCTTCCAACTCTCGATTCTCCCTCAACTAGACAACGGGTTTGACTCAAATCTGAATCACCTCGTTGGTAGGTTCTGAGTTGTTTTCTTGACTAAAGCTTCCGGACGGAGAATAGCTCTACGTGTTTAGTAGTAAAAACCGTCTAGGGGTAGAAAAATTTAGTTCAGCAATAACACAATCTATAGGACAAGTGTACCTTTTTTATGAAAATTGCGCTAAATCTATGCTTGGCTATATCTTGAAAAATCAATTCTTGATATGATAGCGCGTGTTATTGGCACAGTAGGCTTGTGTGGTGTGGTGTGTAAGGAGTTAAGATGCCGAATACTGTTGATTTTACTGGGAAGCCATTTCATTTCATCGGCATTGGTGGAATTGGAATGTCAGCCCTTGCCTACGTTCTAGCAAAGCGCCAAATACCTGTATCGGGTTCTGACCTTCGTTCAACGCATATTACTCAACGTTTGCAAGCAGTTGGCGCTCATCTTTTTGGAAACCAAGACGCTACTAATTTAGAATTTTTCCGCTCTAGGACAGAGCCAGCGTATGGAGAATTGCCGACTGGTATCAGTGTTAGCCCAACTTTAGGAATCGCATCTGGACTTGCAAATACCAAGACTGTCGGGACAGGACAACTCTCGTCAAGCTTGCCTCAAGTGATCTGTTCGACAGCGATTAATACAGTTAATTCTGAGTATCAAGCGGCTTTAGAACGAGGCTACCCAATTTTTCATCGCTCAGATTTGCTAGCGGCTTTGATTCAAGATTATCAAAGTATCGGCGTGGCGGGGACTCATGGAAAAACGACAACAAGTAGCTTGATTGGGTATCTCTTGCTTAAAGCAGGTCTCGATCCAACGATTGTTGTCGGAGGCGAGGTGGATGCCTGGGATGGGAATGCACGATTGGGGAATGGGCCTTATCTCGTTGCCGAAGCTGACGAATCTGACGGGTCTTTAGCTAAGCTCTCTCCTAAGATTGGGGTTGTCACGAATATTGAACTGGATCATCCAGACCACTACGACTCGCTGGAACAGGTAATTGAGATCTTCCAGACGTTTGCTCGGCGTTGTCAGATATTGGTTGGATGTATTGATTGTGAGACATTGCGATCGCACCTCAACCCCACAATCAGTTACAGCCTACGGAGAGATGCTGGTGCTAATTACAGTGTAGATAATGTAAACTACCATGCCCATGGCACCACTGCCCGTGTTTGGGAGGGCAATGAGGTTTTAGGAGAACTGCATCTCAAGTTGCTGGGTCAACACAACCTCAGTAATGCTTTGGCTGCTGTGGCGGTAGGACGATATCTGGGTTTAGAGTTTGATGTCATCGACTCAGCACTCTCAACCTTTGAGGGAGCCAAACGTCGGTTTGAGCTTCGGGGTAAGTGCAATGACATCTCGTTTGTTGATGACTACGCTCACCACCCTAGTGAAATTCAAGCCACACTTGCTGCAGCTCGTCTACGCAAGAGTGAAGACGGTACTTCGTCCTCAACACCTCGACGAGTGGTTGCGATTTTCCAGCCTCATCGCTACAGCCGCACCTTGACATTTTTGTCGGAATTTGCTGAAGCTTTTAGCGATGCAGACATTGTTGTAATCACTGACATTTACAGTGCTGGAGAACCTAACTTAGGGCACATTAGCGGGGAGCAGGTTCGAGATGCGATCTGTGCTGCGGCGCAACGCTCTGCTAACGGTGTTCACCACGAGAATGTGTACTACAGCCCAACGTTAAGCTCGGTAACCGAGTTGCTCACCCAAACCCTCCAACCCGGAGACCTTGCCCTATTTTTAGGAGCAGGAAATTTAAATCAGATTATTCCCCAGGTCATAGAGTTCTACCAAAAGGCTGAGAAAGATCAATTAAGAGAATTGAGCCAAAAAGCCTAAGTTCGACTAACTAAAGCAAAAAAACAAGACTTTAGACCCAACTCACTTGCCCAAAACCAATCGGCATTCTTTTGACGTGTATTGATATGACCCTGTCCTATGATCCCAAAAGCGTTACTAGCGCAGTTCCTACAAAAAAGAAAGTTTACAAGCCTGAGCTTTATGTGCCTGGAACCGACTGTCCGCTTCGTGCGGCTGCCCCGTTAGCGAGCCTCACCTCGTTTCGAGTCGGTGGTCCAGCCGAGTGGTACGTTGCTCCCCGACGCTTAGAAGACCTGCAAGCCAGTTTTGAGTGGGCTTTGTCCCAAGGATTACCCCTAACACTGTTGGGGGCAGGCTCTAATCTTTTAGTAAGCGATCGCGGTTTGCCCGGTTTAGTGATCTGTACTCGCCATCTCCGCCGAAGTCAGTTTGACTACGAAACCGGAAGAGTCACAGCAGGGGCTGGTGAACCCATTGCTCGTCTGGCATGGCAAGCCGCAGAAATTGGCTGGCAGGGAATGGAGTGGGCAGTAGGAATCCCTGGCACAGTTGGCGGTGCCGTAGTGATGAATGCTGGTGCCCACAAAAGTTGTACGGCTGATGTGCTTGTAAGTACCCAGACGCTCTCTCCAACGGGGAAAGTTGAAACACTAAATCCTCAGGACTTAGGCTTTAGCTATCGCACCTCAAACCTGCAAGGAGGCGAGCGGTTAGTTACGCAAGCAACCTTTCAGTTAAAACCGGGTGCTGATCCAAAACAGGTACTTGCCGAAACATCTCGCCATTTGGAGCAACGACGTAAATCTCAGCCTTATCACCTACCTAGCTGTGGTAGTGTCTTCCGCAATCCTGATACACACCCAGCAGCTTGGCTAATTGAACAAATTGGTTTAAAGGGTTATCAAGTTGGCAAGGCTCAAGTGGCTGAGCGTCATGCCAACTTTATCCTCAACTGTGGTGGGGCAAAAGCTAGCGATATCTTCCAAATTATTCACCATATCCAGCAGCAGGTAGAGCAGCATTGGTCGCTCTGCTTAGAACCAGAAGTCAGAATCTTGGGTGAGTTTCAACTAGGCTAAAGATGTCGCACGGCGGTAAGGGGTACTAAGATCAATACAACTCATTTCAACATCGTGGAACTCACAAAATAAGCCTGTGGAGTTGTCTGATAATAAGGACGATAAAGCAGGACGTTCTTACCGTAAGGTAGATGTCACCACTGATATACTCGTTTAACTCAGATAGAGTCAATCTAATATGACAAAAGGACAAGGATTCGGCTTCGGTTTAGGCAAAATGAAAGAACTCGCCGAAGCATTCAAAAAAGCCCAAGAAGTTCAACAAGGTGCCAAACAACTCCAGGAAGAACTGGAGCAAATGGAAATTGAAGGCTCATCAGCAGATGGCAGTGTCAAGGTTGTGCTTAGTGGCAACCAGGAACCCCTGCGTGTAGAGATTTCTGAAGCTGCGATCGCTCAAGGAGCAGGTACGCTCTCTGAAACCGTCACAGCCGCGATGAAAGATGCTTACGAGAAGTCCACAGCCACCATGCGAGAACGGATGGAAGAACTCACAAGTGGGCTAAATCTTCCAGGAATGTAACTGAAAGTTTAGTTAAAGGTCAAAAGGCAAAAGAAACTCATTCAAACGTTTTCTTTTGCCTTTTGCTTTATGGCGATTCTCGTATCAGTGAGGTAAATCTTACTTTCTTGCCTATTCCCGAAAACGCAGAATCTTGTACCTCATCCTTAGGAGAACCGCTATATTATGTCGGTGGCTTCGGGGGAGCAACCTGTAGCTTAGGCAAACTCGTAATCACTCGATAAAACTGCTCAGCGAGGGCGGTATTGGCTTCCTCAGTTAAGTGAACCGTGTCATAAAAGGCTGGCTTAGAGAAGTTTTCATAGAACTTGTAGAAATTGAGCGTCTTCACATTTTTAGGAAACGCTTTCTGAAGTTGTTCGTTCGCTTGCGCTAATTCTGCATAACCCGTCTGTACCTGTTGTTTGTAGCTTGGCTTGAGTTCATTTAAAATCGCCTGTTCTTTTGGTGAAAGATTACTCGTGCCACGACCCGTAATTTCTGGCTGAAGGGCAAGAAAGATAGGAATTCCTGCTCCAGTTGTCAAACGAACCATTTGGGCTTGATGAGTCCGGTAACGTGCGACTCGACTGTCTAGTTCACCAGGGTTAGCGGCGAGATGTTGCTCTAGTGGTGCTGCATTCTCCGTTGCGATTAGGCTTGTCTGAGTGACATTCGGCTCTGGACGTAACAGCCAGTATTGAATGGCTTTAACGAAATAAGTCCCTGTAATGGTGTCTTTTAGCTGTTGGGTTATGGTTGTCCAATAGTGTCCTGAGGCATTGTTGAGAAAGGCTTCCGTGTGGGGAATATCTTTAGCCGCTTGATTACTTGGCAGCATTAAGTCACTATATCCATCCAAAACCACGATCGCATCTGGACTATAGGGCAAAATCTGGAGAGCTAGCTGCGCGAGTTCGTTACCAGACGTATAACCCGGTACAGCCGCATTGATAACGCGATACTGACCATCCCGTAGCCTTAGTGGCAACTTAATGACTTTATCAAGCTCGCTTTTAAAGTAGGGTAATGTTGTCGGTCGATATTTCTCCGGAGTCCGCTTCTGCTGTGCTATCCGTTCATTGAGACGGGTTTCCAGTTTGCTGGCTAATGTGGCTTGATTACTGGCACTCCATTGACCAAAAGCTGTAGAACCACCTAAAAGAAAAATCCGAATTTCATTTTTGGGTTTAGCGAGGGGAAGCGGATCATTGTCGCGAAACCCTTGCTCATTGATGCCCCAATACTGACTTTTTTGCTTGCCAACTAAGCTATAGCCCATCCCAAACTGCCGTTGGGCAGCTAGACGACCACGGTCAAAAATCCCATCATAGGGTTGTTGAGATTGACCGAGAAACTTGAGACCGTAAGCGGTAGCAAGTTCAGGTTGACCTTCATAAGCTGCCAACTCGGCGCTTTTGCCCGCAAAGCCAACAAAAATTCTTGCCAGCAACTCCAGTGCAATCAAGACCAAAGGTATGGTCATGAAGATTATTGGTAATGGCAAGGGTCGGCGGGGCTTGCGGTAAGAGCGGTGGCGCGACTTGAACTTCAAAATACTTTCCTCAAATCACATTGAAACGGGAGCCATTCAATCACAACTAGAAGGCGTTTTTTATGTTCCTACTGGGCTTCTAGTCAGTTTGATTGTGCTACTAATTAACTCTGTTCCCGGCATTTGTTATCTTACTGCAATGGTAAGATTGGTCAGCTTCGTTGCTAAACTTAACACGGGGGCTACTAAGAACCTGTCATTCATGGAACTCGGTCAGCGAAGGCTTTTGTGTAACATAAACGGACAAAATTTAAGTTAAATAGATTTGTACGCGATCGCATTTTAGGCTGCATACAAAGTTTAAGTTAAACATTATACCCATGCCTTGCAAGTTACTTTTCGTCTGTCTTGGAAATATTTGCCGTTCTCCATCAGCGGAGAATATTATGAATCACCTGATTGAACAAGCAGGTCTGGGTGAGAGTATTGTCTGCGATTCGGCTGGAACTGGCGGCTACCATATTGGTTCTCCTCCCGATCAACGTATGGCAGCAGCAGCAGCACGTCGGGGGATTGAGCTTAAGGGTCAAGCACGACAATTTCAAAAGTCTGATTTTGAGAACTTTGACTTAATTTTGGCGATGGATCAGGAAAATTATCAGGATATCCTCTCCCTTGATCGAGCCGGAAAGTACAAAGACAAAGTACGGCTAATGTGTGATTTTGCCTCAAATCATCGTGAGCGAGAAGTCCCTGACCCTTACTACGGTGGTACGGAGGGTTTTAACAAGGTTATTGATTTACTGCTAGATGCCTGTGAGGGTCTGCTGCAATACGTGGTTAAAACTTACCTCTAGAATTATCAAATTAAGTTAGTAGAGCATGGATTTTCTGTTAAACAATCTGGGGAAAATTATGACTCTAGATGAATTCATACAATTGTTAGAAAAACAAGAACGAGGTCCTGAATTTCTGCCATTAGCACTACAAGCTATGTGGTATGAAAAAAGAGGAGATTGGGACAAAGCTCATCAAATTGTACAAAATGCTAGTGATGTTGACAGTGCTTGGGTTCATGCCTATCTACATCGAAAAGAAGGCGACGATAGTAATGCCCGTTACTGGTATAGGCGAAGTAGTCAGGTAGAGTTTAAAGGAGAGCTTTCCAAAGAATGGGAGCAAATTGTCTCTGACTTGCTTCAAAAGAGCTAGCGTCAATTAGTTGATTAATGAAGGGGAAGGCAAGATTAAATACTAGCTGATTGAAGTTGAAGCACTGTTGAGCTAGATAAAGGAAGAGTGAACCAGAACGTTGACCCAGTTCCTGGCGTACTGATGACACCAATTTGACCACCGTGAGCATTAATAATTTGCCGACACTGATACAAGCCTAAACCAATACCTGTTAAGTGTTCGGTGTGAAGACCTCGAATGTAGAGTTTGAAGAGGCTCTTCTGTTGCTGTTGACTCATTCCTACTCCATCATCCTGAAGAATGCAACGAACCATCTGGTTTTCAACGGTAACTTGTAAAGTGAGGTTCACTCCTAATGGGTTATGTTTGAGGGCATTAATAAGTAAATTGTCCAATACCCGTCGCAATTGTTGTGGATCGGCAGGAATTAAGGGAATATCTTCTGGCAATGTGTAGGTTAGGGTAGCTTGGTTTTGTGCAAGCTTTGTTGAGTAGTCGGCAGCTAGGTTTTGAATCAACGTGTTGAACTGTAGGGGTTCGCATTGAAGATCTAATTCTCGCTCTTCGTTGAAATGATCTTCTAAAAGGGAGTTGATCAAACTAAGTTGGCGATCGCTACATGTCATCATTCGCTCAATCAGAGAGCGAGTGATGGTTACGGTTTCTCCGGCTGATTGGTGCAAATTTTTCAACACCATGGACATTCCCAGCAAAGAGGTGCGTAGGTCGTGGGAAACGGCTTGCAGGAAGACATCTTTCAAGTGGTTGAGTTCCTGAAGTTCCGTCATTTTGGCGCTGAGTTCTTGGGTACGTTCTTCTACCTGAGATTCAAGATGAGTGTTGAGTTCAGTAATTTGTCGATACAGTTCGGCTTGCTGAATTGCGATCGCAACTTGTGTGGCGAGGGACGTAAGCCAATCAATCTCCCACGGTTGCCACTGCCGCGACTCTTGGCATTGATTCACCACTAAGCCACCATATAACTCATCACCCACAAGAATGGGTACAGCTAAAACAGAGCGGATATGGTATTGGGTGTAGTATCTGGCTTGCTGAGGGGAAAGTGCGATCGCGCTTGTATCCTCAATCACACGAATACGGCTTTGTTCAAATACCGATCGCCATTCTTGTAAGGACGCTTCATCATCAATAATCAGGCTGCGTAGCGATGGGTAGAATGGGTCTACGGATTCAGCAATGACTGAGCCTCGTAAAGAAGTTTGAGAGTTACTCTTGACTATATCTATTTGTGCAATGAAAACCCGGTCAGCTTGGAGAAATTGCCGGACTTCAGCGACTGTTGTGTTGAGAATTTGATCGAGATTAAGCGATCGCCGAATCCGCATTGCCATCTCTCCTAATAAGCGATGTCGTTCGGCGGCTTCGCGAACACGTTCAGCAGCTTCTCGCAGTTGAGTTTCGACTTGTTGGCGATCGGTAATGTCTTGTACTGTGCCTGTGATGCCGCATCTATTAATCTCAGATTGTTCAGAAACCACCCTTTCTGAACAATCTGGCCAAACAATCCGATACTCAATCGAGTAGGGCTTATTTTCGCTCAGTGCGCCCTGAATCGCTTGCCCAACTCGCTGGCGATCGGCTGGATGGACAACTTGGAAGAAAGCTTCCCAACTGGGTTCAAAGGCTTTGGGGGGAAAACCAAAAAGGCGATAGAGTTGATCAGACCACCGCAATTGCTGCTGGGGTAGATATCTACCTTGACAGACTTCAAAAAAATCCCAGTTGCCTAGCTGAGCAAGGCGCTGAGCATTTGCTAAGCTGGCTTCTCGTTCTTTGAGTAACTTAACGGCTAAGGCACGTTCTGAGCCTGCTGCCGCTAAGACTAAAGCGGTAATCGTGATGACACCCATAAACCCATGCAAAAACAGAATTGCCTGATAGGTGTTCTCCGCTTTTGTCATAAATGGTCCGACGCCCCGTGCTGCGCCCCAAATCGCAAATGAGCAGACAATTAAACTTGACGCGATCGCACCTATTTGGGCAAAACGAAGTGCTGCCCAAACAACGAAGGGAAAAGCAAGGTATTCCAGCGGATACTGAGCAATTCCAGCCCCTGTTTTGGAACCAAAGACAAACCAGCTGATAAAACACAGCAAACTGAAACAGATAACTGCCTCAAGACCATATTGGATTTCTTTCCGGTGAGAGTGAGGCGAAGGGGAAGTGGGATGTGGGATTACGGCAAGGTTTCTCGACTTCGAGCGATTTTGACCTTTCCTAAAGATTCCCCAACTGAAAATGTTTGCGATCGACCATTTGAAATCCCAAATCAAGTAGCTCAAAACCAAGAAAAGGGGGGTGACTACTAAAATTCCGATCCAGTCACCTAGCCAAAAAATCCACAAATTTCTCTGCCAATTCGCAAGGGCAACCGTTCCACCCAAGCAGCCAATAAGTGTGCTGATACTAGCATTCACGAGGGGAGAAACCGCAGCACCTAAGACGACTAGCTGCATAACATCTTGCAGTCGTTCAAGGGACGGATGAAATCTCATCCGACGCAGTAATTCCGCCCCAATTACGGCTTGTAAAGCGCTACTGAAACCGAGGCTGCCAGCGACTACCCAAGATACTCCTAGCGATCGCGCAAAGAAAAACGCACCCAAGGCAACTCCTGGCCAAACACTCCGTCCCTGCAAAACTATTGCTGCCAAAGCCATTCCGGCTGGTGGCCAAAGGGGAGAAGGGCCAACATTTAGGTTTAAAATTGAGAAGGCAAGTTGGGCTGTAACAAAGTAAACAACACTCAGCGACCCGATTGCAGTAAAATACCGCCAGTAGTATTTAAAGCTCCACCGTCCCTGGAGCATGTTATTGTTCAACATCATAGTGATGTAACCCTAAAAATATTGCCTTCATTGTTGTTCGCCTCCGATAAATCCCCTCTAAAAATAGCTTGCATTATCTACTAGTAATCAACTTCCCCCAGGTGGATGAGCATGGATGGCATACTACACAAAGATTTCATGAAGATTTGCCTAGACGTTTAAGTGTAGAGAGTTAAACGGCAAGATAACTTTGTTGGTGAATTTTAAGCGTTAGTAATAGAAACATTGCGGGAGATCGTTGGAAATAATAACAGCAAAATTCTGAGTACAGGTGCGATCGCTTCTCCAATTACTGCAACTATTCTTCTTTCTTCGTCATCTCCAAGTGCACCCTGATAAACTCTGCTGCTGCTGGATTAATTTCCTAAGCGCTTCCCGAATCTCAAGTATTTTTTCACCGCCAGTGTCTCTTACTTCATTCACCGCACTACCTACAACTAAGTGAAGTTAAAATTGCACTAACGCTTACGGGTAGCCTTAACCGATGACAGCTTCAATTCTTACAGCCATCCAAGAAGCCGATACTCTACACATTCCACAATGGCAGCCAGCGACTTGGGAGGATTACTTACGCTATCGCAACGATCCTACTCCTGAGAGAATGAGATTGTTTTTCAATGGCAACTCCCTTCTTCTTGATATGGGTTCAGAAGGCATCAACCATGCGAGAGTTAGTGACCTGTTCACGTTACTGTTTTATATTTGGTTCACTCAGTTTGCTCGGCAAACGGCTGAGTCTCTGGGGCGCTGTTTGCTGGAGAAGCCAAATCAGCGTGCAGCAGCACCCGATTTAGTGCTGTATGTCGGAGAAGGTGTCCCACAATGGCAAGAAGGGGAACCGCGTCGAATTGACTTGACTCAATGGCGAGTTCCTGACTTGGTGGGTGAAATCTCTGACACAACGCTGGCAACTGACCTAGATGAAAAGAAAAAACTCTATGCTGATCTGGAAATCCCTGAGTATTGGGTAATTGACGTGTTGGGGAAACGAGCGATCGCGTTTCGGTTGCAACCCGATAAGAAGTATCAGCAATGTGTTTACTCTGTAGCGTTGAAAGGATTGCCAATTCCCCTCCTAGACCAAACCTTAGAACGCCTGGTTGAGGGAACTAATATTAGTGCGGCTAGCTGGTTTGCCCAACAAATTACTGGTTTGAATGTAGAGTAGTAGCGCTTCATTTGCAGGTCAATTGCACCCCAACTTGCGATCGCATTATCATCTATCCCAAGAGTGATCGCACTCTTCACCTCCCTACAATGATTGATGTAATAATTCAGTTTATTGAGTCAAAAGTGATGATAAATACAGAAGTTGTTAAAGGCATTGCCTCGGAAATACAGATATTTCAAGATATTGAGCAAAAGGAGAGCTTTTTATTTGTTCTTGGTGCTTTAACTGCCAGAGTTATTAGCTTAAAGAAAGCAGCAGAAGTCATGGATGTAGAGCCGGAAGTCTTTCTGAAACTACTAGATTTGATAGGGTTTGACTACTCTTTTTTATCAAAAGAAGATGTTTCGATGGAAAGAAGCTAGTAATTCTGGTGAAAATTGTTTTCAATTCGTCCCCTTTGATTTTCCTGGCTCGATTGCATTTCTTAGAAAAATTTGTTAACTTCTTGGGCGAGTTTTATCTGCCAGAAGTAGTAAATGATGAAATCAAGGCTAAACAGGACGAAGCTAGCGAATATATTCAACGTTTAATTGATGACAAAAAGATAGAAGTTAAAGGAACAAATCTAATTTCCTTGGCTAGCAGTCTGAATGCACGTCTTGGCAAAGGGGAGTCAGAAGCGATCGCACTAAGTACAGAATTACAAGCTGATTACGTTGTTCTAGATGACTTTGCAGCTAGAAGAGAAGCTATGCGATTAGGGTTGAATGTCAAAGGTACTCTAGCTATTATCAGGAAGCTGAACTCAGAAGGTAAAATTACTATTGGTAGCTTGGAAGAGCTTTATCAACGACTGATGGCGATTAATTTCAGAGTCAAGCGATCACTATTTGATGCCATCTTTGAAGATTGAGCGGGAGGCTGGATACTAGGTACATAGAGCGATCGCATGAAAGTGGAGAGTGGGGGAAGTGCGATCAGTATCTACTGACTATGCCTTGTGCATTGCTTTCAGTACATTTTCAATAAAAGTATTTACATCTGACTTAATTTTTGTCTTAACGCAAATCACACATTCAAAAGCTGAGCGTGAAAAGGTTATGTAACCAAGATTTTTCAAGCTAATGTTGGTTTTCTGGCATAAACTTTCTAGTTGTTCAATACCGAAGATAATAACACGCCTTCCTTCAATACCACGAGCACTGTGAAAGGTACACAGTCTTACCATATTAGGTTGTGCAATATCACGGCGGTAATCATCATTTGTATAATCGATAAAATCGATTTTCAGTCCTTCTATTGCTTTCAGAGCGCATATACGCTCTATTCCATTAGTATCTGGAACCAAAACTAAGCAGTCAAGAGGACAATCACCTCGGCTCTTATCTAAGAGTTCAATTTGATTTTTAATTATTCTCTTGTATTCATCACTAATGATTTCGATATAAAAAGAAAAACCAAAATCATCACTGCATGATTCATCAATGTTGATCAAGCTAGGAGGTTGCCCGTCTGGTCTCTCAAATAGTAACGGTTGTATAATTTTGCTATCAGTTTTTTTATCAATTTTACTCAGAGGTTCTTCTATTTTATTAACATCAAGACCAGCCTCATAAAAAACATGAGCAAATTTAGCCATAGGCGCAGCATTACGGAAGATTCGTCTTAAGCCTATCTCCCTACTAGCGTTTTGCTTAAAGTTCTTAAGCCACTCTGCTGATTGACCATACAGTTCCTGACCTGAGCCAGCAGCCACACAAACTGTAGCATTTGGTGTACTCAGTAATTCAAGTATTTCCAGTGCCCAGTCTTTCATATCCTGAGCTTCGTCAATTAGAACAGTTTCGTATTTCGGCAAACTATGAGCGATTTTTTTCATTTTTTTGAGTACAAGTTCCCCCCATGTATCGTGATCTTCTGCCCATTGCCCGTCAGAATACCCTCGTGCGATAGCAAAAATGTCTTGCACAAAAATATGCCCTTCAGCTTTCGGTAGTTTTTGTGAGTAAGAAAATATCCTGCGAATATCAGCAGCCAGTACTTTGTTGAAACATACAAAAAGTACCTTCTTCCGTCCCTCAAAGGCATGATATGCTCCAATCTGGAGCAATCTAAAAGTTTTTCCTGTACCTGGATAGCCGTAATAGAAAATACGCTTTTCGCTGTCTGGAGAAACTTCCTTTAGTGTCTCTCTGGAGACCTTATCTTCAATAATCCTTAGCTTGTCTAGATCGCTTGGCGCTGCTTTCTTCCTGGCTTCTACGGAAAGGCATTCTTTGACCTTATAAAGTTGGTCTTCTTTGTGAAAGTGTGGATATCTTGGAGGTTCTTTTACTGGAGGATTTGACCAAATGTACTTAAGCCTATCCAATAGAACATCAAGACCACTTTCAATATCCTCTTTAAAGAGCATTCGCTCAGAAAATTCTCCTACGACTCGCTCATCATCCCAACAACGATTCCATCCTTCGCGAGATATCAGTGGCCAACAAGCTGTTCCTACAAGAAATGGAAGTTTTCGATAAGGCATCTGAGGGCGTAAATAGTTACGCAATGAATTTAAAGCTCTGTCAGCTTGCCTACATGGAGAATCATCTACAGGACGCTTTTGAATCTGATAACTTTCCCAGCCAAAAAACTCTATAGCTTCGAGAATCACAGCCTTAACTTCAATAATGAACACGCCCTTTGCTTCATGCCATAGCAGAACATCGATATCACGAACTCCAGGAATAAAATCAAGCCCGAACCAAAGGTGAAGCTCCGGATCATCGAACGAGGTAAGTTGCTTGGCAAGGTTTCGCTCACCTGGACGCTTTGGAAGCTTAGTGTAACACTGGGTCATAGTTGTAGTCTTATTCAAGCAATGGTTAGGGAACTTGCTGGCTGATAAATTTCAGAATACTTACTTATAGATTTCCCTGACATCCTGATAAAGGAACGTAGGAACCCGATACAACATCAAATCTAGAGTTACCGCACGGTTTTGACGATGAAAACACCAAATTGCCAGATATCTCAGTTGTCACACCACTATACAAAATAGCCTCATCTGACTCTAGCCAAGTATCCAGAGCAATCAATTCCACCGCTAGCTGTGTAAACCCTCGCGTTAAGTCTGCCTGCTTAGCTTCTACTATGAAATTCGATGGAATGAATCATTCCAGAGAACACAACAAAACCTTAAGGCTGCGGCAAAACGTGCCAAACAGGAAATTGCTGAGGGGCAAGCTACTGTGATGGACTCATCGGGAAGCGATCGCTAACCTTCCTGCACCATCCACACCAAAAAGCCCAAGATTTGTTCCACAGGAGGAAGGGGGTAAATTATCAAGTCAATAGTTATAGTTTGCCCTTCCAGTTTCAGGAATTGCCACTGAACCCCGTTGCTAACGCTGCCATAGATAATGGGGATAGATTTTTCCTTAGACTCATTAAACTTTTGTGCCGCAACCATCTCCGCCACACATTGCCCAAACCCTGTTTTTAGGTCAGCCTGTTTTGCTTCTATAATCACTACAGCTGGAGCCTCGATCGCCAACATTTCAGCAGAGCGACTAATCAAGAAATCACAGCGTCCATTCAGCCCTAAACTTTCATCAACAGTAAAATCTTCCCCAGAGAACAGCGTCACTTTGCGATCGAGAATCCGTCGTACCTCTACCAATACAGGAGTGATAATTAATTCTGAACGTGCTTTTTCGCTGCCCGTTGCGATCGCAATGGGTAAAGTTTCCTCCAGATAGTCTCGTAAAGTATTAGAAGGTGAGATAGGAGCAATCTCTGGTAAAAAACGAATCCCTTCTCTAGTAGAAAGGTTAAAGGCTTCTTTAACTTTAGTGATGGTTGTGAATTGACTGTAGGGCATAAGAGAAGAGTTAGCAGATCAAGAGAGTGATAACGATCGCTCCTATGTGCGATCGCTACTCGTCATAGTTTACTGACTTGGTGAGTGAAATCTCTCACACGACGCGGGCGATCGCTTTCCTGTTCATGCCGTACACATAGCCCTTCAGGATGAGAGAATTTGAACTGAATTAGCAACAGGCTGAACTGGCAGCACGGGAGAGAATGCACTCATGCAGATAAAGGAGAAGCAATGAAAGCGTTCGTAACGGGAGCAAACGGATTCACAGGCTCTCACTTAGTGAAAGCGTTGGAACAGCAAGGTAATTCTGTTGTTGGTCTAGTTCGCAAGTCCAGTAATCTAGAGCGTCTATCGGATTGCAAGGTGCAACTCGTTTACGGCGACATTACTGATCGGGATGCACTCCAGAGTGCCATGACTGGAGTAGATACAGTGTTTCACACCGCTGCCTATGTAGAACTGGGGCTTGTTGATGCTATTCAGATGGAACGGGTGAATGTTGAAGGTACCCGTGCTGTAATGGAAGCCGCTCAATCCTCCGGCGTGTCTAAAGTAGTTTATTGCAGCACAATTGGTGTACTTGGTGATACCAAAGGTCAAGTTGTTGATGAAACCTTCCAACGGACACAGGCTGATTTTTCCTCTGCTTATGACCGTACAAAGTACCAAGCTCAACAAATAGTAGACGAATTTGCCGCTCAAGGCTTGCCTGTTGTGAGTGTCTTACCTTCTGGGATTTTTGGTGCAGATGACCCTCATTTTGGCCCTGTGATGCAGCAATTTCTCAAAGGAAGACTGAAATTGTGGGCAGGAGGCGATCGCGTTACGGGTATCGTCCATGTCGATGACTTAGTGGCGGCGATGATTCTAGCCGTAGAAAAAGGTAAACCTGGAGAACATTACATCATTTCTGCGGGTGACCTTACCACTCGTGAAATGTTTAATCTTCTTAGTCAAGAAACAGGGATTCCAGCACCGAGTGAAGCTCCCAAATCCATAGTCAGATTAGCCGGAAACCTACTTGATCCAATCGGACATTTACTCAAATGGCAGCCCCCCTTAAGTCGAGAGCGTGTTCACTATATTTATGACCGTTGTGTGCGGGTAGATGCCACGAAAGCGCGTCAGGAACTGGGTTGGCAACCTCGCTCAGTCCCAGAAACCTTGCGGGAGATTGTTGGAACAATGAAAGCAAACTTGTGAGGCAGATGCGATCTAAAAAACCAGTCGTACCCGATGAGCAATTTTCCCAGAAAAAGCAAACTCCTCAACTAATAGACAGAGGGTTGTTTCCTTACTGCAACTTAAACAGGCTAATGCTTCTCCTAGGCTCAAGTTGAACACAAACTCATCCATAAGTTAGACATTATGCAGACACCACCCTAAACATCAGCCTTTGATACTGAAAACAGAAGTAAGCGGTTTTCCTCCATGAATTCACTGGTAACTGATTCCTGCTGCCAAGTTCTCTGTGGCTATGCCAACACCACAAGCGCCGTACAAATTATTCGGATTGTCAATATTCCTAACTGGTACTTCGAGAAGGTGATTTTTCCAGGGCAACGTCTTTTATTTGAGGCTAACCTCGATGCAGAACTAGACGTTTATACCAGTCGCTTTGGTCAACCTGTCTTGGTAAAACAGATTCCTGCTATTTACCTGCAAGTTGAGCAGGGTTCTGAATCTATAAGTGGTAGTAGCACAAAAGTGATGAGCAACTGATTCTCCAAAATCTCCTTTTACCACCTAGCGGCAGTGGGATAAGCTTAACGTTCGAGGTGGATTTAGCTTAGACGTTAATGTGTATCTAAGCATTTATACTTAGATATCTAGTAGATTTGGCGGATGCCTACAACCAAGTATTTTTGCGAAGATTATATTGTAAATCGCAAGCACTCAACAATTTAGATTAGATAACACCTCAGCAAAATGTCTGAGGTGTTTCATTTTTTGCCGTTTCAGATCAGTCAGCTGAGACAACATCAATGTTTTCGTTTTTAGCTTCGTCTTTTTTATCCTCTGCTATCTGACGAATCTCAGCTTCAGCCTGCTTAGCTTGACCTTCCATCTGAGTGTCAGAGTCTCCTGTGACATTACCTACAGCTTCAGTGATTTTCCCCTGGATGTTCTGAGCCGTTGCCTTTGCCTTTTCTTCTAAACTCATGATTTGTCTCCATAGTTCTAGACTGAACTTCCATTGCAACAAGAAACATGAGCTTGTTTCATCTACTTTTTTGCTGAATTATTACAGCAATTTGCCTTCTGCCTTCTGCCTTTTTTGCTTCGGGAATTGGCGCTTGGTTTTTAGGGACTACTAGGAGAACTTGAGTCGGGTGATGTTGCATCTGGAATGTTTGAGGCGGGTGCTGTTGTGCCTTGTGCAGGAGAACTTGAGTTCGGTGGTGGTGTTGTCGCACCTTGAGCAGGAGCGCTTGTATCCGGAGCCAATGTATTGTTGTTACAGCGCGAATTCAAGGGAAACTTCTGACACAAACTCTGTACCTCTTGTGGAGAAGGCTTGCGTTCTGGAGCTAATAAGGCTTCAAGAGTGGCAAAAGGTCGCGTATCTTGGCAACGTGAATTCAAGGGGAACTTCTGGCACAAACTTTGTACCTCTTGTGGAGAAGGTTTGCGTTCTGGCACTGGAGACGCTTCGGGAATACTAAAAGGTAGTGTCGGCGTTGGTAGTTCCTCTGGTGGACTCGGCAAAGTTATAGCTTGAGGTGAGGGTATAACAGTCGCTTCTGGTGTCTTTAAGGAAGATTCAGCTTCAGCCGCAGCAAAAGGTGGTGTTGCTACTACTCTTTCTGGTGGGCGCAGCGAGATTAAAGCTTGTGATGAGAGTCTAAAGGCAGGTTGAGATTTTGTTGGTGATGAAAGGGTGCTGGAAACTGCTACTTGTCTAGGGGCAATTGGAGGTGATGTCGTCACAGAAGCGATCGGTTGTGCAGGGCGTGCCAATACGGGTTTAATTTTCTTTGGTAACGGTTTGATGTCGAGAGCCAGAGGTTGTACTGAAGGCGCTGAGACTGGCTCTTTCGCGGAAGATGGTAGTAGCAGCTCTTTCGCTTGGTCAGGTTTTTTTAGTGATGGCTTGGCATCGGGAGCAACTACAGGTTGACTTGAACTATCGTTGGTCGCTATTGGCGCTTTAGGTGTCAAGGCTATTACTAGACCTACTATAGGAAGCGTAACAGCATTAAAAATCCATAGGGTCGGAGTCAGTTTAGGCATATCGTCAGCACCCCCATTCGTTAACTGAATGATACTACTCGCTCTCGAAAGCGTCGGATAAAATCTTAAACTCCTTCCGTTTGGATTTCTCTGATGATTCTCAGCACATTTCTGGGATAAAGAACTAAGGTAGCATCACCTTGCTTCAATATGTGATCCAAGCGTCTGAAGTCGGAGGGGAAAATGAATTACTCAGTTGCGATCGCCTTTTTATTGCACTCAGATCCTGTCCTAGCAAAAGTCATTGAAGAAGTTGGCCCTTGCCAACTTCTTCAGAGTCAACCGGAGGGAGACTTGTTCTTTTGCCTATCCCGATCAATTCTGCATCAACAACTCTCCACCAAGGCAGCGGGTACTATCCACTCCCGGTTTCTCCAGCTTTACCCTGATAGCGAGTTTCCGACAGCACTAGATATCCTCAATACACCCGACGAAGACCTCCGTCGTGTTGGTATCTCACGTCCCAAAATCTCTTATCTCAAAGACCTAGCTCGTCATGTGATTGAAGACTTGCCTACTCTTGAAGAGTTGGACGTGATGGATGATGAGTCTATTATCACAACCCTGACGCGGGTTAAAGGCATTGGACGTTGGACTGTTCAGATGCTCCTAATCTTCCGTCTCAAGCGGTGGGATATTCTACCTGTTGATGACCTGGGGATACGAGCAGGTATTCGGAAAGTCTATGGTCTTGAGACACTGCCTGACCGAAAGACTACAGAAAGCTTCGGACAACGTTGGAAACCTTATTGCAGCATTGCCTCGTGGTATCTGTGGCGCAGTCTGGAGATGAAACCGCAGCCAATCGTGACAACTCTTTAGCCAATTCTGATTCGTCTTGCCGTTATTGGGCTACAGGAGAAACGGTGTGAGAAAAATTTTTGCGTTGAGCTTGCTCATAATCGGCTTAGGGATTGTACTGCTATCTATCTCTCATAAGGAACCTCCGAGAACAGCCTCTTCAACGGTTGAGCCTCTGCTAGAGAAAGAGGTTCAATACAAGTCCTACACCTTGGAGTCAAGTGTTGTTCACACCTTGTTGATTCCAGGGGATAGTCGTTTTTTGGTGATTCCTGCTGTCTCCCAGGAACTCAGCAGTTTGGAAAGCTTTGCTCAAAAGCATGAGGCTGTTGCAGTAATCAATGGAGGCTTTTTTGATCCACAAAATCAAGAATCTACATCTTACGTTGTCCAGCAAGGGGTTTTAGTGGCTGACCCTCGCAAGAACGAGCGGCTGATGGACAATCCCAAATTAGCGCCTTACTTGGAGAAAATCCTTGACCGAACGGAGTTCCGACGATATCGTTGTGGGTTAACTGTTGGCTATGATATTGCCCTTCACAGTGAACCCACTCCAAAAGAGTGCCAGTTAGTGGATGCTTTGGGAGGCAGCCCTCGCTTGTTGCCAGAGATAACTTCTGTTGCAGAGGGTTTTTTGGATGTTGAGAACGGGTTAGTGATCCGAGACTCGCTGAATAGCCGTCAATCTAACGCTCGGAGTGCGGTTGGCATTACTCGCGATCGCAACATTCTTTTGGTGATGGTGGCTCAACAACCTCTATCTCAAACCAGTGGGATGTCTTTAGCCGCACTAGCTGACTTCATGAAAACTCTAGGGGTTGAAAAAGCGATGAATCTGGATGGGGGAAGCTCTTCTTCGTTTTATTACAAGGGTAAGACCTTTTACGGGAAAGTGGGCAATGAGGGGAATCCGCTAAGGCGACCTGTTTTGTCTGTTCTACTCGTTAAAGATTAGACTTCTTGCATAAATCCTGGAATGCCCCCTAAATTCCCCAATTTTGGGGGACTTTTTTCAAGACAGGTATAGTCAGCAATAGGCTAAGCCAGACTATGATTGAGTCGCAAGGTGAGGCACTGGCAATCGGGCGATTGTTAGGCTTTTACTAATAGATGCGTTTGAGAAGCGGATGTTTGAGGTTTGACTATGCCCAACGAAGAACAAAATGCACGGGAAACACTACAGCTAGAACCGGGCACGTTGTGGGATAAAGCGATCGCACAAACCGAATACGCAAAAAGCTGTGGCGCACTTCAGTTTCTCCCAACCGAGTATGAGTTCATAGAGCAAGATGGGATTAACTTCCTCGTTCGAGTTTTGCCTCACCTTGTACGCAAAGATGAGGCGAAAAAGAAGCAGGACAAAGATACTGCCAATTCAGGAAAAGGCTTTAATCCATTCCTACCCTACGAGGAAGACTTGTTTGTTGCTGATATTTCTGACACGCATCTGTGTCTGTTGAACAAATTCAGCATTATCGACCATCATCTGCTCATTGTGACGCGAGCGTTTGAGGAGCAGGAAACTTGGCTCACGCTACAAGATTTTGAGGCGATGTGGGCGTGTCTTAATGAAATTGATGGCTTGGTGTTTTACAACGGAGGAAAGATGGCTGGGGCAAGTCAGCGACATAAGCACTTGCAACTCGTTCCACTACCACTTGTAGAAGAGGGACTAAAGATACCGATTGAACCTGCGATCGCATCTGTTATATTTCAAGACTCTGTTGGGACTACAACTCGCTTCCCCTTTGTTCATGCGATCGCCAAGCTAGACTTTCATCCAGAGAAATCTCCACTAGCATCTGCCGCGTCTACGCTTGAGTGCTATCACAATCTCCTCCGGGCAGTGGGTTTGATTAGCGATACCCCAGTGAATGGAGAAAAACAATCGGGTGCCTACAATTTTTTGGCAACACGAGATTGGATGCTGGTAGTACCACGAGCGAATGAGTGTTTTTCAGACATCTCCGTGAACTCGTTAGGATTCGCGGGTACCCTCGTAGTACGTTCCGTTGAGCAAATGAATCTACTAAAAGATAAAAGTCCGATGACGGTACTAACGAGTGTTGCTGTACCCACGGCACTTGAAACTGAAGGATTAAAGAGGTAATGCTATGACAACGGTACTGAATTTGGAGCCAATTACTACGCTGACACGGGAGCAGTTTTTTCAATTGTGTCAAGCGAATCCGGATTTACAGCTTGAACGTTCACCTAATGGAGAATTAGTTATTGTGACGCCTATTGGTGGTGAAAGTGGCAATCAAGAAGCGAGTTTGATTGCGAAGGTCGTGGTCTGGAATGAACAGACTCACTTAGGTGTGGTGTTTAGCTCTCAGACTGTATTTAGTTTACCCGGAGGTGGCGATCGCTCTCCCGATGTTGCTTGGGTAGAGTTGCAACGGTGGCAAGGATTGAGTCAGGAGGAACGGGAGGGGTTTCCGCCGATTTGCCCGGATTTTGTAATTGAGTTGCGTTCTCGCACGGATAGGTTAAAGCCGCTACAGAATAAGATGCTGGAGTATTTAGCGAGTGGGGTGCGGTTAGGTTGGCTGATTAATCCTAAGGATAAACAGGTGGAAATTTATCGCAGGGGGCAAGAGGTGGAGGTGGTGGAGATGCCTGTGCTGTTGTTGGGGGAGGAGGTGTTGCCGGGGTTTAGTTTGGAGGTGAAATAGGTAAGGATAAGGGATGAGTTGAGGATAGTAGCAGATTTTTGGGTGAGCGATCGCTTTTCTCCGCGTCAGTACTTACGCAGAACCTCTACCTGTAGGGTGCGTCCTGACGCACCCTACTACTAAAGTGTTATTCGACTTTTTAGTGGAGGTTAGCGGACTCGAACCGCTGACATCCTGCTTGCAAAGCAGGCGCTCTACCAACTGAGCTAAACCCCCAAGCACTAAAATAGTGTAACGCAAGAATGGAAACTTATCTACCATAGTTATCTTACTCCTTATCGTTCCATTCTTGATAGAGGATGAAGAAAAAAGATCAGGGGTATATCATCATCTTGTAGCTGAGTGCCTGTAAAGTATGCAACAAGCCGAATGTAGCACCTCTATCTCTCAGTCGATCGGGAAAATGACCCAGGTTGTTGCAACATTTTATAAATTTGTTAAGTTGCCGGACTTTGCTGAGAAACAAAGTTCATTGGTGGAATACTGCGAAAAGCAGGGTATCAAAGGGACAATTCTTCTTGCGGCAGAAGGAATCAATGCCACTCTCTCTGGTTCACGTCAGGCAATTGATTCAGTTCTCGCTTTTATACGCTCCGATCCACGTCTAGCTGACTTGGAACACAAAGAGTCTTATACTGATGCTCCACCCTTTGACCGTCTGAAAGTTCGGTTGAAGAGTGAAATTGTCACCTTGGGCATTCCTGAAATTGATCCGAATGACCAGGTTGGTACTTATGTTAGCCCGAAGGATTGGAATGAGCTGCTGTGCGATCCGGAGGTACTGGTTGTTGATACCCGCAACGATTATGAGGTGGTTATTGGTACGTTCAAGGGCGCGTCTAATCCTCAGATTGCTTCATTTCGAGAATTTCCTGACTATGTGACGCACCATCTCAAGCCGGCTGTACACAAGAAGGTAGCGATGTTTTGTACTGGCGGGATTCGCTGTGAGAAAGCGTCATCGTTTATGCTCTCTCAAGGCTTTCAGGAGGTGTATCACCTCAAAGGTGGCATTCTCAAGTATTTGGAGGAAGTTCCAGCCGAAGAGAGTCTATGGCGGGGAGAGTGTTTTGTCTTCGATCAGCGCATTGCTGTTAAAGCTGGGTTGGCAACGGGATCTTACGATCTGTGCCGAAGCTGTGGACATCCAATTTCTGAGGGCGATCGCATTTCTCCTCATTACCAAGAAGGCATTTCCTGCCCGTACTGTTTTGACAAGCTTACAGAGGAAAAACGGGCGCGTCAGGAGGAGAGACAGCGACAGTTTGAGCTAGCGAAGAGGAAGCATTTCAACGCTTCAGCGCCAGAGTCAAGCCATCCCCAATCGGAACTAGGCTAAGGGTTACTCGCTGATCTTGATGGAGCTTTTGATTTAGCGATCGAATTGCATTGGTTCTATTGTCCTGCACTTGGGCGTCTGCTACTCGCCCCGACCAAAGTACATTGTCTACAATAATCAGCCCACCAGGACGCACTAATTCTAAGGCGAGTTCGTAGTAGATCTCGTAGTTGCTCTTGTCTGCATCAATGAAGGCAAAGTCAAATGTACCGGCTTGTCCTTCTGCCAGTAGCGATTTCAAGGTTTCTTGTGCTGGGGCGATATGGAGGTCAATTTTGTCAGCTATTCCTGCTTGTTGCCAATAACGACGTGCAATGTTTGTATATTCCTCACTCACATCACAGGCAACTACCTTGCCTTCTGGCGGTAGCGCTAAGGCTACAACTAGAGAACTATAGCCTGTAAACACCCCAACCTCTAGGGTTTTCTTTGCTCCGATTAACTGCACTAGCAATGCCATAAACTGTCCCTGATCTGGGGCAATCTGCATCTGAGCCATTGGATGCTGCGCTGTTTCCTGCCTTAGCTGAGTCAAAATTTCTGGTTCTCTGAGAGAAACTGACTGCAAGTAGTTGTAAAGCTGAGTGTCGAGTCCTAGTGTTTGATTAGACATTATGGGTTTCGAGTTGGAGTCAGAGGTGCAAGAGTTAGGCTATCAGCTTTGGGGAGTCAGCAGTCAGGTTTTAGGGCAAAAGTTGCGTTTCAATCCCTGAAAGGGATTAGAGGTAATTGAAAGACGATAGCCCTGAAGAGGCGATAGAGCAGGGAGTTTCAATCCCTGAAAGGGATTAGAGGTAATTGAAAGAGCGGGAGCCTGAAAAGCTTGCTGTATTCGGTTTTCAAGGTGCTTTTTCGCGAATGATTTAATCATCTCCAAAAATCTCTATTCTGTCAAGAGTCAAAAACGCTGAAAGCCTTTCCCTGTATGGTGCGCGGATGTCCCAATTGTCTCAAAAGCTTCAGATCCTTATGGAGTCAGCCATCCAGCCTAACTTTTAGCAGCGTCATTTCAAACATCTACCCATCCGCGCCATTCATGATTCTCAATCGATTGAGATGCTAGGGCTTACGCATCGTCTTCGGCTTTCTCAATCCCAATAATTTCTTGGTTTGCTAAATCTTTCCATGTGTGAAATGTAAAGCGGCGTTTGCCTCCCTCCAAATCCCATACCCTCTGCAATGTAGCGTTTGGGTAGGTGCCATTGTCGAGTTGAGCCAATAGTGGTGGCCAAACGTTTTTGATGCGGCTTGTCTCACCAACGTAAAGCTTTAGATGACCAATGTGTGCGATCGCATAGATCCCAGAAGCCATGACTGAGAACCACCCAGCTAAGATTGAGTAAGTCTTTAAGCTTCTACAGCGACAGTAATGTCTTTTCCATTCTTAACTATTTTTGCATTTTTGGGAGAAAAGTCCAGTATCGAGGAAGTGAGTCGCTTAATCCCAACGAGAGTGAGTCTAGACTGTTGAGAGGCAATTTGAAAGCTTAGTAACGCTTCCTCTCTCAGTCAATGTCAAGTAATTTGATTTTTTCCGATACTCAGAACCATTGGGCTAATGACAGTATTAGCCAACTCGTGGCGAGAAACTTCATCAGTGGCTACCCAGATGGTAGTTTTCGACCCAACGCATCTGTAACTCGTGCTGAATTTGCTGCCCTTTTGTCTAAGGCGTTTGCCAACACGCCTCCTATCCGCAGCGCCATCACCTTTAAGGATGTCTCCTCCAATAACTGGGCAAATTCTGCTATTCAAACCACTTATCGAACGGGTTTTCTCTCTGGCTACCCTGATGGCACATTTAGACCTAACCAGCCAATTCCGCGAGTGCAGGCACTGGTAGCATTAGTGAGTGGATTGAAGTACACCGCAGGAGCGCAAGGTGTTGCATCCCTATCACGGTATTATGATGACGCGGCTTTGATTCCGAGTTATGCGCTAAATGCGATCGCCGCAGCAACCGAAAAGCGTCTTGTTGTTAACTATCCAAATATTAAACGCCTCAACCCCAATCAAAACGCCTCAAGAGCTGAGGTAGCCGCATTTATTTGCCGCGCCTTAAACATCCCTGGTGTCCCATCTCAGTACATTCCTGGGTTAGACTTATTTGCCATTCCTCCCCAATTTGAGGAGGCAGATTCCTTTTCCGAAGGACTAGCGCGAGTCAAGAGTGGGAATAAGTGGGGTTACATCGACACAACCGGGAAACTCGTGATTCAGCCACAACTGGATGAGGCGAATTCATTTTCCGAAGGAGTAGCATTAGTTAGAACGTATCAGAGGACTTCGCCCCAGTCTATCTCACGTCAAGGAGACGTTGTAGAAACACGCGGAGTTTGGCTGACGACTACCGCTAGCCAAGTTCTCAACTCCAAGCAAAACATTGCTGAGGCGATGAATTTTCTTGCCGAAACCGGGTTCAACGTTGTGTTTCCTGTTGTCTGGAATAACGCCGCTACGATTTACCCCAGTCGCATTATGCGGGACACGTTTGGATTGGAGATTGACTCACGCTATGCTGGACGAGACCCTTTGGGGGAACTGATTGTCGAGGCAAAGCGGGTTGGACTAGCGGTTATTCCCTGGTTCGAGTATGGATTTGCCAGTTCCTTTAACCAAAATGGCGGACGACTGCTGGCGAAAAAACCAGAGTGGTCAGCACGCGATGCAAGTGGTAATCTGCTGAAAAAGAATAACTTTGAGTGGATGAATGCGCTTGATGTAGAGGTGCAGGATTTCCTTCGGAGTTTGGTACTGGAAGTTGTTAACAACTATGATATTACGGGCATCCAAGGCGATGACCGAATGCCTGCACTCCCCTCGGAAGGTAGTTACGACGCGAGAACCATTGACCGCTACTTTCGGCAGTTCAACCAAAACCCTCCCCAAAATCCAAAAGATCCACAATGGCTTCAGTGGCGTGCCGACATCCTCAGCGACTTCTTAACCCGACTCTATCGAGAAGTAATTACAATCAATCCCAACCTAATCATTTCAATGTCTCCGAGTGTCTACCCTTGGGGAATGCAAGAGTACCTTCAGGACTCGCAAGCTTGGATTGATCAGGGACTCGTGGATCTAATCCATCCCCAGTTATATAGCCGTAATTTTGAGGGGTATAAATTACTGGTTGATCGGCTTGTTACGCAGCAATTTACATCATTACAAATGCCTTCTCTAGTCCCTGGTGTTCTACTCAAGTCCGGTTCGTACCGCATGACTCCAGAACTATTGTTGCAGACGATTCAATACAATCGCGATCAAGGAATTCTAGGAGAAGTCTTTTTCTTCTATGAAGGTTTACGAGAAGAGAATGATGCTCTAGCAAAAGTCTTACGCACTGGTCCCTACGCTCAACGCGCACAATTCAGTTCCTCAAAAATCAAAGAACATGGTTTTACTGAACGGAGACTCGGTGGTCAATATCTTTATATTGACAAGTTAGGAAAATCCGTTAGCCAACCCCAATTTGATTGGGCAGATTCCTTCTCCGAAGGGCTAGCACCCGTCAAAATGGGGTATAAGTGGAGCTACATCGACAAAACAGGAAAACTCGTTAGCCGCTTTCAATTTGATCAAGCTGAGTTTTTTCCTTCTAGCGAAGCAACTCCGGATAACACAGGACTCGCGCTAGTCAGAATCGGCAGCAAGTATGGCTATGTTGACAAGACAGGTAAGCTTGTAATCTCAACGCAATTTGATGCAGCAAATTCTTTCCAAGAAGGACTAGCCGCTGTAAAAATTAATGACACTTGGCTTTATATCGACAAAGCGGGAAAACCAGTAATCCTACCGCGATTTGATAAAGCGGGTTCTTTTAGTGCAGGATTGGCATGGGTTAAGGTTTCTGGCAAGTATGGCTATATTGACAAATTAGGTAAAGTTGTGATTCAGCCACAATTTGATGAAGCAGAGTCTTTTGCTGAAAGCTTAGCGCCTGTAAAAATGGCTAACAAGTGGGGTTATATTAACTCAACAGGGCAACTGGTAATTGCGAGGCAATTTGAGAAAGCTAAATCGTTTCAGGAAGGATTAGCAGCGGTGAAAGTCGGCAGTTTGTGGGGCTATATCAACAAAACCGGAAACGTTGTAATCACTCCAGAATTCAATGAAGCTAATTCTTTTAGTGAAGGATTTGCTCTGGTGAGTAGTGGTGGAAAGTGGGGCTACATTCGGAATATTCTTCGCTAAGTGTATTGGGGAGTATTGAAATGCGATCGCATTTATCTGTAGTTCTGACTATCTGAACACAATAAACGTGACATACTCCTACACCAACTGAGTACAGATATGGCGTGAGGCTTCCGGCGAGAAAGCTAAAAAATAAACAAAAGGAGGCGGAATAATCCACCTCCTTATTCATCCAAATGTCAGAAAATTTCAGCCAGAAGCCTATTAGTAGCGGCTACGGGTGTTGGCAGTAGGTTTGTGAACGATGAAGCTAAGAACTTGGCACTGCTTTATGTTATCGAAACCTACTACACGGATGTAAGAGTCGCGGTAGTCAGAGCGACAACCATCTACTTCTTGCATCACTTCTTGAGGAGTGCGAGCTTTGAACAAGGGCAGTTTCCACAGTGTCCAGTAGTGCTGTTTTGGTTCTGAATCTTCGCTAAATTCTACGGCTGGGATATAGCCTTGATCCAAAATGTACTGGACTTGCTTGAGAATCTGCGAATCAGTCAGGGGTGGCAAGTAGGAAAGAGTTTCGTAACGACGTTCTTTCGGTAAAGTTTGCATGGGTTATGCTCGTAAATTGAAGTAGGGGTATACAACTAGAGACTTTATGGTGTCCCTGACTCGGTAGTCTTAGTTTTCTGAATCAGGTTGCTGTTCGGGGTAGCTAGGGGGTTCAGAGCTTGTAAATTGCGTAATGCGCTCTAGATGCTGACGCCGATGTTCTGTGTTTGACTGCTGGATGCTAGTGCAAACCATTTCTGGTAAGAACTCTGCTACTTCTTCTGCCATGTGCTGCCGTACAGTCATCAGTCGAAGCGCTAGCTCTTGTTTCTCTTGAAGTAAGGCTAGGAGGAAAGCTTCGCCATCTTGGATACTGTTCCTTGAGCAAAAGGAATGCAGCCATAGGGCTTGAGGTGGGTCATTTTCACTCAACTGAGCTAAAACCGTCCTCAGTGCTTGATAGGTAAAATAGCTAGTCAGCACCTTGGCTGTATCTTTCGCAACTTGTTTTAGATCCATCTTCTGAACCCTGCCTAGTAAGTGCTGAATCTTGAGTACTTAGTCTTTGAGTATACTTTGTCACTCAGGACTCAGCACTTGGCACCTTACATCAGACGGTGTCCATTGCCTCGAACTCGAACTTGATTTCCTTCCAAAGTTCGCAAGCAACAGCCAATTCAGGACTCCACTTGCAAGCTTCACGGATTACATCGCCACCTTCACGCATCAGGTTGCGACCTTCGTTACGGGCTTGGACACAAGCTTCTAGGGCAACGCGGTTAGCGGTTGCACCAGGAGCATTACCCCAAGGGTGTCCGAGTGTTCCGCCACCGAACTGTAGGCAGGAATCATCGCCGAAGATTTCAACCAACGCAGGCATGTGCCAAACGTGGATACCACCGGAAGCAACGGGCATTACTCCAGGCATAGATGCCCAATCTTGGGTGAAGTAAATCCCGCGATCGCGGTCTTGTTCAATGTGGTCTTCGCGCATCAGGTCAACGAAGCCCATGGTGATGCCTTTCTCACCTTCCAACTTACCAACGACGGTACCGGAGTGGAGGTGGTCACCACCGGACATCCGCAGACACTTAGCAAGAACGCGGAAGTGGATACCGTGGTTCTTCTGACGGTCAATTACCGCGTGCATTGCACGGTGGATGTGCAGCAGGATACCGTTGCGGCGGCACCACTTAGCCAGGGTGGTATTAGCGGTGAAACCACCTGTTAGGTAGTCGTGCATGATGATTGGAGTGCCAATTTCTTTGGCGAACTCAGCACGCTCCATCATTTCTTCGCAGGTGGGGGCGGTGACGTTGAGGTAGTGACCTTTAATTTCACCGGTTTCAGCCTGGGCTTTCTCAATGGCTTCTTGAACGAACAGGAAGCGATCGCGCCAGCGCATGAATGGCTGAGAGTTGATGTTTTCGTCGTCTTTGGTGAAGTCTAGACCACCGCGTAGGCACTCATAAACCGCACGTCCGTAGTTCTTCGCAGATAGACCCAGCTTAGGCTTAATCGTACAACCCAAGAGAGGACGACCATATTTGTTCAGCTTGTCCCGCTCAACGGTAATTCCGTGAGGAGGGCCTTGGAAGGTCTTGAGGTAAGCGATAGGAATCCGCAAGTCTTCTAAGCGCAGGGCACGCAAAGCTTTGAAACCAAATACGTTACCCACAAGTGAGGTGAGCAAGTTGGTAACGGAACCTTCTTCAAACAAATCTAATGGGTAAGCAACATAGGCGATGAACTGATTGTCTTCCCCACGTACTGGCTCGATGTCGTAGCAACGGCCTTTATAGCGATCGAGGTCAGTCAGCAAGTCTGTCCAGACTGTTGTCCAAGTACCTGTAGACGACTCAGCCGCAACCGCCGCACCGGCTTCTTCCGGTGGCACCCCAGGCTGTGGGGTCATGCGAAACGCTGCCAGAACATCGGTGTCTTTGGGTGTGTAGTCCGGAGTATAGTAAGTTAATTTATAATCTTTTACCCCGGCATCGTAACCAGCTTTTGACTGAGTTCTGGTTTGTGAGTAAGACATGTTTTCCTTCCTTAGGAACTCTTGAATATTGCAACTACTTCCGCTGCTTTTTGGTGTTGTAGATTTTGACCTAAATTGTAGGTACGAAAATCCTTAAAAAGGCTTGTACAAATAGCCCCTTGTGGATGCAACATCACACCCATTATCCCCCTGCAAATCACTCATGCCTGGGAGTACCTAACCTATGCTATTTGACCACAAAATTGGCTTTATGGGGACAATTTTTTTTGGCAAACCAAACGGCTGAGGTATTAAATAATTTCTTAATGCTTAGTTACTATAACAAGAATTCGATAAGTTGAAGTTCAATTATTCTTTACGAATGTATAAACTTTTTTTATATCTAAAAGTAATACAACTTTTTGTAAATTTTCGTGAAATAAGTAGAAAAAGTGTCCCCTTTAAAGCATTGACAAGGAGAGCAACTTTCTATGGCAATTCTCATGGAATGGAACACAGAAAGCTTGCCTTGGACAAGAAAAATAAAGAGAAAGCTCTTCATTCCTCTCTCGGCGTCCCTGGCTTATTTTCAATCACAGTGGCGTAGAAAGTATTAAATGGAATCCTAGGAACACAAGTAAGGAGAATCACTATGGCGTTTTTGATTACCCGTATAGGTCTTGTCTTTACTGCAATGCTGTTGTGCTTGAACTTACTAGTCCCAAACGCAAAAGCTCAAAGGCAAGGACAAACTGATAGAGATTGGCTAGTGGCACAACGTGAAACTAACCAAGATGTGTATAGCCCCACCTATGTAGATGAACCACCCCCACCCTTAAACGAACCGCTACCTTCTGAACGCCTACGGCAAGATACTCAACGTTTATCACCAGATTTTCGTGTAAGTGCCTTACAACCTGACTTTACAGGTGACCTCTGGATTGGTTCATGGTTAGGGTTATCGAGAATCAACCCCAATACTGGAAAGGTGTTAGCTCGTATTCGCCTACCGAACTATACTGTTGGTGCTTTAGCGCAAGACCGAGTTGGACGGATTTGGGTGGGAACCTATGAAGGGCTGTTGCGTGTAGACCCACGTAGCAATGAAGTGACTGCACAAAACTTCACATTACCCTCTAATCGAGTCCTGTCGATGTTGATTGACCGTCGAGGCTATCTGTGGGTAGGAAGCGATCGCGGTCTTACCCTAATCAGCCCCGATCAGGGATTATTAATGACTACAGTCCAAAAACTTCCTGGTGTCAGTGCCAACGCTCTTACCTTGGATAAAGAAGGTCAGCTATGGGTGGGGACGCTAAACGGCATCGTGCGAGTCGATACAGCGAGTGCTTTGCCTAGAGGACGAATTGAAGGCATCCCTGGAACTGTTGTGCAAACCCTTACCCTTGGCACAGATGGGATGCTTTGGGCGGGGACTCCCAACAGCTTACTCGTGATTAATCCTGAAACGTTTCAAGTTATCCGCTCTGTAACACCACTTCGGGGACGTAATGTTACATCTATACGCTTTGCTCAAGATCGTAGTGTTTGGGTTGGCACCGATAATGGCTTGTTGAAACTCAAACCGGATAGCGGCGAAGTACTCGGTCAGATAGCCAACCTTCCTTCTGACAGTATCCTGTCTCTTTCGCCGGATACTGGCAACAAGTTATGGGTTGGCACAAGTGAGGGATTAGCTTGGGTTAGTTTAACGAGTGGTCGCGTTCGTCCTCATTTTGCCTTTATTCGCGAACCTTCTCCTCAATAAGTCGTTACGATTCAGTTGTGAATCTGCGAACCCTAGACATTAATAGTGATGTCTGAGACAACAAATTTCCTCAGATTCGTGCAAACAATCAAACCTCAACGCTAAACCAAAATGGCAGTCACCACTCAGCAATTAATCCAATGGAAGCGGCAGTCTCGTCCGATTGTGACACTCACGGCTTGGGATTATGCGATCGCGCAACTATTGGATGCGGCTGGAGTGGATGTCATTTTGGTAGGAGATTCCATGGCGATGGTGACGTTAGGCTACCAAAATACCTTGCCCCTAACACTAGAGGAGACACTGCACCATACGAAAGCGGTGCGTCGGGGTGTTAAACGAGCATTAGTCGTTTGCGATTTACCGTTTTTAACTTATCAAGAAAGTCCCCAACAAGCGATGCACTCCGCAGGTCGAGCGTTGAAGGAAACGGGCGCACAGGCGGTAAAGTTGGAAGGCGGGTATCCTGCGATCACACAAACAGTTGCACAACTCACAACTGCGGGAATTCCAGTGATGGGTCATGTCGGGCTGACACCGCAATCTGTTCATCAGTTAGGGTATCGCAAGCAAGGGAAAACACAAGATGCGGGGGGGCGAATTCTACAAGAAGCGATCGCGCTTTCTGAAGCAGGGGCCTTTGCCATTGTTTTAGAGCATATCCCTGATGATTTAGCCTTGCAGATTACCCAAAAGGTTCCTATTCCGACGATTGGAATTGGTGCAGGTCCACATTGCGATGGGCAAGTGCTAGTCACATCTGATTTATTGGGACTTTCAGAATATAAGCCACCGTTTGCTAAGTCTTATGTGGATTTGCGGCAGATAATTACACAAGCCGTACAGGAGTTTAGTACTGAAGTCCGAGAGCGACAATTTCCAGAACCGGAACAACATTAGATCAGAAGCCTCTGTCCTGAATAGGCAACTGAAACTGGAGCTATGCTTTAAAAATATTGGCTGAGGAGGAAGTCATTAAAAATGAGTAACTTTTACGTAACTGATAATGCTTCCGCTGCTTATGAAGAGGATTTTCATAAGATGATGAAGATTTTCCTTCTGAATGTCCCTATAACTTGGAGCAATTGTTAAGCTCTGTATTTCTTCCAGGGGAAGGCATTGACTGTTGAAGATAGCCATAGCTAAGTAGACTGTTGCTTTAGTTCATATAGATGACTTTCCTGTAAGCGAAGCTTCCGGAGCATTAACTATTGTCACACCAATCATGCTGTCACGGGTGACTAGCGCAGCGAGTGCTTCCTCATCCATCCCCTCGGTTGATGCTGGACGCTGGGGTAAAACAAGATAACGCATCGTCGCCGTACTGTCATGTACGCGAACTTCGACAGATTCAGGAATATGAGTCCCAAATTCAGCAAGCACTGCACGCGGTTCTCGTACAGCACGAGAGCGATAGGCTTTACTCTTGTACCAATCGGGTGGCAATCCTAAAATCATGCGGGGATAGCAGGAACAAAGAGTACAAACGACGAGGTTGTGGACTTGTGAGGTATTCTCGACTACGACTAGCTTTGTCACCCCCACTTCTATACCTAGTTCCGTAGCGGCTGCACTCCCGTCCTTAAGCAATCGGGTTTTGTAGTCTGAGTTAGTCCAAGCACGGGCAACAATTTTAGCTCCAAGGGCAGGACTACGTGCATCCATTACCTCGACGGTTCGACGCACTTCGTCAGCAGTAATCAGCCCTTTCTCAATGAGCAACTCACGCACAGCGATTTCTAACTTCTGGTAGTAGGTTAGAGGTGCATCATCGTCGGGTCGCACTTCATGATTAGAGTGGTTGTGCATCGTCCTAGATTTAGGCTGGCTCTAGCCAGTGTTCGGAAATCTCAATTACAAGTGTGTCATTCTTGGAGCCTGTGTACTCAGTCCAGACATCACTCTGCTGAAACCGTACCCAATAGAGAGGCTGTTTTGGAAGTCCATCACGTCCGTAAGCAAGTTCTTCTGGATTGGCAAACTCTCCACAAATGCGTTCAACAACCCCAATCTTGCCGCGAATGTAGAACGGTGTACGAACATGACCAGGGGGATAAGCAACACGAACTGAAACGCGATCGCCAACAGTAAAACGTGTACTCATCGTATAACTATTGCTCACGCTCCTCAATCTCCGCTAACTTGCGTCCTAGTTCATCCACTGTCAGAACACCTTTCTCTAAGAGGACTTGAGTAAGCGAAGCAATCCAGCGCTCATAGTAGCTCAGCTTTTCGTAAGCCTCAGCACCAAGAGACTCAATCCCACGCCGCAGTTCATCATCACAAATTAATGGGGGATTCCTATTTGATAGGAGTACGACAAGAGCATCAACACGCTTTTCCCATAGCTCATAGTTGTGTTCAGCGCGTTCTATTGCTCCAGTCGGCAAACCCCCAACATCGTGATACCCTCTCATGACTCAACTTGCTCACTTCTTGCTTAAGGATTAGCTTTCGAGACTGGCTACTTGTCCAGATTTATCAATTGTCCAATTATCAGGTCATTGTGGAAGTGAAATCAATTGGTTGAAATGCGATCGCTTGCAAATAGTTAACAACTGTGCGTCTTGATGATGAATCAAAGTCCCTACTCTGTTTTCTTAGACAACCGACTTGTTTAGGGTTCAATGAAGAAGCAGAGAAATTAATCAAAGGGGGATAATCGGCATGGAGACAAACAAGGACGTAGCAATCGAACACCAAAATGTACCTGTTGAGCATCGGGGATTGCATGATTTTTTGTACAGTTCTCCAGATGAACACGATACTACTGATGTAACTGATAAACAGGAACTTGAAAGTAATAGCAATCAAGTCTTATCGCTTGAGGCTTGGTGCGCCCTTTCGCAAAATGCAAAGGTTGCTGGCGTATATGCGGTGCTGAACGATAAGCAACAAACACAGTACATCGGCTACTCGCGCAATGTGCTACTCTCCCTCAACAGCCATGTTGCCCAAAATGGGACGGCAGCTTGTGCCTTCGTGCGAGTGCAGACGTTCAAGTTCCCGAAGCGCCAAGAAATGGAAGACTTGCGTGAAGCGTGGCTTTCCGAACTGGACTACATTCCTCCAGGAAACAGTGAGGAGAGTGCAAATTGGGCAAGTACAGTCGGTGAAGCTGCAAAGGCAACGATGTCAGCAAGTGAGCGTAATGCTTATGAGGAGAAGAAGCTTAAATTGCGTAAAGCGATGGCTGACACTGCACTGGTTAAGGAACTAGAGGCAAAGGATAGGAGTACTACCGAAACTCGTCATCAGATTGAGGCAGCAGTGGAGAATGACGATTGGAGTACTGTTATAGACGGACAGACGCAGGAAACCAAGCCTGAAAACTGAGATCGCGATCGCTTTTCCTTCAGTAACTAGTTTCCATTGGGCATTCAATCATAATAATGCCAGAGTGTCCCAACGTTAATTGGATGAAGTGCAGACTGTAAAAGTCTCTTAATGTAAACAATGCTGTGATTGGAGAAATGTGAGAGCGTGAACTTAAGTTAACGAAAGACTACAAAATATATCTTTCCTAAAATCATGTGTTTTTTTCCTTGCTTTCACGGTCAGCCACTTGAGATTTGAATTACTATTTCGTCTACCATGTCCCTGTCACTAAAGGATGTTGTAGATGATAGAAGCAGAGCGATACTACAGAATCCTTGAGCTGGAGCCAGGAGCTTCACCAGAGGAAGTTCACCAAGGCTACCTCGATTTGACTTGGGTTTGGCATCCTGACCGCTTTACAGGTCATCCCCGGCTACAACAGAAAGCTCAAAGTAAGCTTCAAGAACTTAATGAAGCTCATGAACAGTTGCGATCTTTCCGATCAACTCCTCGAACAAGAGATTTACGCACTCAGACCAAATCCCAAACCTCCCCAGCTTCATACGACCAATCCTCTACAGAAGGCTTACACCAATCCAACGTGCATCGAGCTTGGGTAGCAGAAGATCAACAAACAACCAAAGAATGTCGGCGTCCGGTTAGTTTCAAAAGCCGCGATGTCAATGAGTGGTTAGATTAATCAGGAGGTTGAGGAGAGTGCTTTCACTGATGGTTGGGTGATATATGTCTACGCTGGGGCAATTTCGGTTTTGCCCTTGCCCCAAAGTGTCATTAATTTCTAATGCTTATAGATGATGCCTTCTGGCTAACAATAGTGCTTGTCACCTGAGTTATGTCAGGAGGCATTTAAGGTATGACCATCGTACTCTGTGCCAGAACCTAGAGAATGTCATCAATCAACGAATCATTGTGTTGCGATCGCCTTTTGGTATCCTTAGGGCTGTGATAAACCTTACAGAATGTTTTGCCAAGGCTTTCTCCTTAAAATCCCGTTTTACCAGCAATAGAGAATTAAGGCAGGTGAATCGGCTTCAGTGGCAGGATTTTGTGAATCAGCAAAATCCCGTAGTAAGTGCCTTGATGTCCAAAATGAGGATAGATGCTCAAGAACGGTTTACAGTTAAGTTAGTATCGCTGCAATTGTTGGCTAGTTTGGGACTGAATCCAGCACAAGTGCAGCTAATCTCTGGATTTATTGATACTTACCTCAAGTTGAATGCCGAGGAGGAAGCAATGTTTCAGGCAGAGCTTGCTAGGATTGAACCAGCTAGAGCAGAGGGAATTATGGAGATTGTCACTAGCTGGATGGAACAAGGTATTCAACGGGGACTGCAACAGGGACTGCAACAAGGATTACAACAAGGAAGGCAGCAGGGAGAATTTGCACTGGTGATGCGTCTACTTACTCGCTGCCTTGGTGTAGTAGCTCCTCAGTTACGAGAGCGTATTGGGATGCTGTCTATTGAGCAGTTAGAGAATTTGGGTGAAGCGCTGTTAGACTTTACCAATATTGCTGATTTAGAAGCTTGGTTAGGTGGGCAGTAAGCGATCGCTTCTCCCTTTGTGAACTCATGGGTTGTGCTTCTAGTTTGCTCAAGAATCTCTGGTCAAAACTCAAAGGGATTTTTCGTTAAGGTAATCTATGAGTGAATTACAGACAAAAGTGGCTAGTGATACCTGGGTTGTAGCTAGCTGGGATGAGTATATTCAGGTAATTGAAGACCCTACTTATGGAAAAGCTAAGGGCTACTACAACAAAGGGCAACTAAGAATTGAAATGCCACCAGTCGGAGCTGACCACGCTGATAATAACGGAATTGTTGTTATATTAGTCAACCTCTTTGGAATTGCAAAAGCTATAGCACTCAAGCTATTTGTCAACTGTAGCTACCGGAAACAAGGTCTGCGAGAAGCTCAACCAGATGCGTCTTATTACATTGGAGAACGAGTTCAATCAGCCCCAACAGGTAGTTCTGTAGTTAATCTAGATAACAACCAAGCCCCAGATTTAGTGATAGAAATTGCTGACACTTCTTTATCTGATGACTTAGGTGAAAAACGAATACTGTATGAAGATTTAGGTGTTAGAGAATACTGGGTAGTAGATGTAAAAAAAGCACGAATTACTGCCTTTAAGATGATTGCTAATGGTGGTAGTCAACGGATTAGAGAATCAGAGATGTTGCCAGGATTAGCTATTTCCTTGCTAGAGGAAGATTTACGGCGTAGTCGTGAAATGGATAACACTGAAGTCGGTACTTGGTTTTTGGCTCAGGTACAAACATCAGGGTAATGATAATTAAAGGACACCTTTTGCCCTTTGCCAGCTTGAGAGAAGCCTTACAGTTGAATCAGCCAGTTTGAGTCTTTACCTAAATGCGATCGCCCTCACCACCAGAGATGAAGCGCGATCGCAAGTGCTACTCCGATTGAGTATGGGTAGTAGCATCTGTTGCAGAGGAAGAGTAAAAGGCTATTGAGTTAAGCAATTGTCACTTCCGTAGACAAGTAGACATCCTGAATTGCGTGAAACAGCTTCACACCTTCCTCAAATGGTCGCTGGAAGGTCTTGCGACCAGAAATAAGACCTGAACCACCAGCGCGTTTATTAATCACAGCGGTGCGAATTGCTTCGGCAAAGTCGCTTTTCCCTGATGCCCCGCCGGAGTTAATTAAACCAGCACGACCAGCGTAGCAGTTGAGAACCTGATAGCGCGTTAAGTCAATGGGGTGGTCAGTACTGAGTTCAGAATAAACTAGGTCATTGGTTTTGCCGTACACCTTTGCACCAAGCGTTTTCCCAACCGCACCGTAGCCATTGTTACATTCGGGCAACTTCTGCTTGATGATGTCGGCTTCAATGGTGACACCCAGATGGTTTGCCTGACCTGTCAGGTCAGCCGCAAGGTGATAATCCTTCTCATCTTGCTTAAATGCACTATTACGGAGATAGCACCAGAGAATGGTTGCCATACCGAGTTCATGGGCGCGGGCAAAAGCGCGGCTTACTTCCTGAATCTGGCGAGTAGATTGTTCAGAACCAAAGTAAATCGTTGCCCCCACAGCAACAGCCCCTAAATTCCAAGCTTGCTCAACGCTAGCAAACATTATCTGGTCATATTGATTCGGGTAGGTGAGTAGTTCATTATGGTTGATTTTCATAATGAACGGAATGCGGTGGGCATACTTACGAGAAACCATGCCCAGAACACCCAAGGTAGTAGCAACTGCATTACAGCCACCTTCAAGGGCGAGTTTAATGATGTTTTCTGGGTCGAAGTAACTAGGATTCGGCGCAAAGGAGGCACCAGCCGCGTGTTCTATCCCTTGGTCTACTGGGAGGATGGAGAGATAACCGGTATTGGCAAGACGTCCAGTTGAGTAAAGCTGATAGAGACTGCGTAATACTTGGGGGTTGCGATCAGTATTGCTAAAAATTCGCTCTACCCAGTCAGGGCCAGGTAAATGTAACAGCTGTTTGGAAACCTTAGGCTGGTACGTGAGTAGGTCTTCAGCTTCTCCACCTAACCAGGCTTCAATCGATTCAGGTGCGGATAATGTAGCAGTCATACTACTTTTCCTCAAAGTTTCACTAGGAAGTATCTATCCTTTGATTGTGACAGCCGCTTACGGTAAGAGCCGTCTCTACAGCGACAGAGTAGTTACTCGAATTATTAAAGAGCTTAAGGAAAGCGAGTGTAACAGCGTCAGGTCAAACTCAGAGCTGACTGTAAAGAAAAACTAAAAATTAGCGATTTAGGGAAAGTTTTGCTGATCGCGGTTTTCTATTGTGTTATTCGCTACATTGCAAATCACTCTGTCTGAACTATTGAGTTCCAATGTGCCATTTGCGATCGCCCCTAATGCCCCCTGTTCAAGCATTGCGATTTCTAGAATCCGACCCTAATGGGATATAAGCCGCTTATACACAAAGATTTAGCTCTTTGTGATGAGGGCAGTTTCACCAGGAAATATTTTTAATTTCTATATGAGAAATGCTCCAAAACGATACCAAAATGATCAGGCTCCTCGTTAAGTTTTTAAAAGCTCTTTTGAATACCTTTTATCGCGATCGCATATATCCGCGATTTTTTGTGTTAGAGACAGTTGCTCGTGTCCCTTACTTCGCCTATACCTCAGTCCTCCACCTTTATGAAACAATGGGTTGGTGGCGTAAGGCAGATTGGATAAAAGTTCACTTTGCCGAATCCTGGAACGAATTACATCACCTGCTGATTGCCGAAGCGCTTGGTGGCGATCAACATTGGATTGACCGCTTCGTTGCTCGCACAGGAGCTTTTGTTTACTACTGGATTATCGTCTTGGTGTATATGGCTACTCCCCAATCTGCCTATCACTTCATGCAATTGATTGAAGAACACGCTTACCACACCTATGACAACTTTCTGCAAGAACAAGGAGAGTTTCTCAAAACCCAGCCTGCACCGGAAGTTGCAATTAGCTACTACCGTGATGGCGACCTCTACTTGTTTGATGAATTTCAAACATCTCATCCAGGAGAAGAACGTCGTCCTAAGATAGAAAATCTCTACGATGTGTTCGTTGCTATCAGAGATGACGAATTAGAACACGTCAAAACAATGATTGCTTGCCAGAAACCCAACGCCCAAGAAACCTTTCAGAGTCCCCACAACGCCAAAAGACCAGCTATGCTGGAACCCACGAAGGGTTCCATTGACTCGCATTCAGTTGACATAGCGCAAGGGGCAGTCGAGAGAGAGCCAGTAGAAATGTCCTAAAACATCGCTAAGTAGTAAGTTAAGTAAATCACTTCAAATCGGTTTTAACCAAAACTTGACAGGAGCGATCGCGTTTTTTGCGCTTGAGTACTGAACCTGTACCTAAAGCACCAATAGCCAATAAACCCATAGCCGAAGCGGGTTCAGGAACACCCGTAGGATCTTCTGCATTTAGTGCTGCCAAGGCTAAATCTCCCACGTATTGATGCGCTGCTGTTGTTGGGTGTCTATCGTCCCAAAATAAATACTGGTTCTGCTCATCTGGGTTAGCAACGCATGATTGTACTAATAGACAAGGAGTAGTTACATTCGTAAAGCCAAATTCCTGGGGTGCAGCAAAAAGTTGATCGATACCCTCACTAACATCAAACAAGATAAGGTTAAGAGCAGGATCGAAGCTTTCGCTTAACTCTTCAAGAGCAGCATTATGAGCATCTACCAAAGCGCTAAGCTCCTCAGATTCCGGGGTATTGAGAGAAACTGGAGTCTTTCCCAAATCCGGTAGGTTAACGACCATGATATTTTGCGCTCCAACATTAGCAAGGGATGTCACAGCTTGCGATATGTTGACAATAGTTGTGTCAGGGTCTTCAAAGGGTACAAAAGTTCCATCAGTGGGTCCATAATCATTAGCACCTGCCCATATTATGTAGAGTGCATCCGGATCAGCAACAGGTGGAAGGTTTGTAAAAAAGTCAATCTGCTGCTCTAATCCTGGTAAAGGAGGTAACTGAGGAAAAGTCAGAGAAATCGTATTCTCCACTCCCGTAGTTGCACCCCCAAAAGCAAAGTTTATGCCTTCAGTTAGGTCAACATTTCCAACGAACGGATTAACTTCTAATCCTAGATCTTGGGCAAGATAATCTACCCAAACCAATCCATTGGAAAAACTTCCCTCAGAGTACGGTGGGCTTGGGGGGATAGCTCCTCCAGTCGCGTTAAATACATTACCCTGATCGGAAAGACTATCGCCAAAGACATAAATATTACTAAAACTTGCTGCTGAAGCTCTAAGCGGAAACAGGAAAGATAATAGGAAAAACCCAGTCGCTACAGCTTTTTTGTTCATAGTAATTTTGTCCCCTGATAGTCTTGGTTAATTTTTGACTCGAACACATAGCATCTGAGCGTTTTGGCTTCAATCTGAGAAGAAGCTATACGGAAATTCAGTACATGAGAGTAGAAGTTGAAATCACTCCTCATATCACGTTCTAACCACCGCTCATACCAAGTCGTATTTAAATAGCGTACCTGAGTCCGAGTGATTAGCTCAAAACTAACTGTTCGCTAACGGCTACTTGGTATTAAATTGCAAAGTGTGTTTCTATAAACCGTAAGTTTACAGAAACAATTATTCTCTCAGTAACAGCAAGTAAATCGACAGAACTAACTTAAAGATTTTGTGAACTATTTTCAGGCTTTTTTCCTAAAGCTACAAAGACCATAATCTTTTAAGACAACTACTGCTCATCAGAACTTGATGGTGATGGCGTTGGTGTCTCTGATGGCTGAGCGTCTTCACGTTTAAGTTGCTGTGCTTCTTTTGCTGATAGCCCTTCACCTTGGGAGCCAAAGTACCAAAGAACTGATGCGGCTTCAGCACGAGTTACAGGCTTTTTGGGCTGGAATAGCGTTGTATAACCCAGCATCCGGCGGATGTTAGCGGACTCTCCATTCTGAAAATCTGCTAATACAGCGCGTAACGCCTTTGGTTCAACCTTTGCGGCATCTTGGAAACCCCAAGTCTGTTTCACGGCATCAACCGAAGCCGAAGGCAGAGACTGACGGGTATCCAAAGGGACTTTCCACAAAATGAGGTTTTCTCTGGTTAAGGGGGCATCTGGACGAAATAAAACGGCTGTAGCGTCGCCAGTTAAGGGACTAGGAATCAAGCCAGCTTCCGCTAAGGCTTGGATGCTTTGGAAATCGCGATCGCTTCGTGGAACATCCCGGAAGGCTGGTTGAGTGGTTTCTGATGCCGAACGAATTTGTTGCCCTGGACGATTGGCATAAATCTGATTATTCGCCGCAACTAGCCAACGCGCATACTCCCGACGGGTAATTGTTTTATTCGGCTCAAATGTCGTACCACTAGCACCGGCATTAGTTTTAGAACCAGAGGAATCAACGGTTAAAACTCCTAAAGTCGCCAAATCTTCAATATATTGGCGCAACTCTTTAGGGGCTTTATCAAGGTCAGTGAAATCTTGCGCTTCCCCTGCTGATCGGCTAGGAACGTAAGACGGGACTTCTGATTGTGACGAATCCTGTCCAGATTGCTCAGAAGCTGCCTCGCCTTGATTACGGATGTACTGAATCTCGAACTCTGTAACAGCGTTGGAAGTTCCACTGGTAGATGGTTCTCTTGCTGAAGATGTTTCCCCTGAGTTGTTAGTTGCTGCACTTGATGGAATAGTTACAGTCACTTGTAAACCATTTCGACGTGCGACAAATGTGCCACCTGCTTCATCAGTGGGTTGAGACGTAATCTGCCAGTTATTCGACTCAAATTCTCTCTTATAAAAGCTCTGAATGGCATCAATCGGGTCAGCGGATGACCAGCTTGTTTGCTCACCTTGAGCATTTGGCACAGTCAACGGCTCAACGTTCTCTAGCGTTGCCTCTGGATACAGTGGAATCTCTGAGGGGAAACCCTCTGGCAGTTTTGCTGTAGTTTGACTCGGAGAATTTCCCTGTGATGAACCACCTAAAGTAGTTGAGTTATTCCTCAACTTGGGGTCTGCTGCAAAGGAACGCTCAAGCGCCTCACCCGTTGAGCTGTTGGCACAGGAGGTCAACAACCCTAGGAGGCAAGCAGCAAAACCAGTAAGTAGGACAGGGCGTTTATCAAACAGCACGGATGTTCTTGACAAAGAGTCTCACTTCCTACGCTAGCGCAAATTGACTAGCGATTATTGGCACCGCGCTTTGCCGCATTACCATAGGCTTAGAAACCTTATTAAGCGTGGTATCTTGGCTGAGAGCCAAAACTGGCAAAGACTTATGAAGTGCTGGTGAGGTGAAGATACTATACCAGCTATTTTCCGTTCAAACTTTTATGGCTTTAGAGAAAAAAAATGCTTCAGCGGCTAGCCAGTCTCCTGGATTAGCGAATTCAACATCAGAAAAAATCACATTAGGTCAAGCAAGCGCTGCGACTCAAGAGACAGAAAAGGTAAATCGTCAGTCAAAATTCTGGCAGCAAACGCGGGAAAATCTACAAATTATTGCGATCGCACTTGCCTTAGCTCTGTTCATCCGTGCGTTTGTTGCAGAACCTCGTTACATCCCCTCGGATTCGATGTTACCGACGTTGGAAGTAGGCGATCGCTTAGTTGTAGAAAAAGTCTCCTACTATTTCCGACCACCTGCCACTGGTGAGATTGTTGTCTTTGACCCACCTCAACAACTCCAAATTCAGGGTTATGCCAAAGACCAAGCTTTCATCAAACGAGTGATTGGGACACCCGGACAAACGGTTCAAGTTCAAGACGGTAAGGTTTACATCAATGGTCGTTCGTTAAATGAGAACTACATTGCTGAACCACCTGCCTATCAGATGGAACCTGTGCAGGTGCCTGAAGACCAACTATTTGTTATGGGAGATAACCGTAATAACAGCAACGACTCTCACGTTTGGGGCTTTTTGCCTAAGCAAAACGTGATTGGTCACGCTTGTTACCGCTTCTGGCCTTTCAGTCGTATTGGTCGTGTTTGATGAAAGTGCTGCCGCTTTGAAATCAGAATCGCAAGTAGTACATTAGCTCAGAGATCAACTGAGGGTTTAGAGAAAGACGCTGTTGGAAATTGGCAAGATTACGATAAGCGCCCAACTCATGACGATTTTGTACAATCGCTCTGGCAAGAAATAAGTCAACTGCTGGGATTTTCGTGAGTTGTTCTACCGTTGCTGTATTTGGGTTGATTGGCTGAGGTGTTAAAAGACTCTCCGCGTCGTAATAGCAAAAACTCAGAATCGGCTGTAACGGCATAAGCCGCTGTACGGGTACACTCAGAGCTGCCGCTAAGTCTTCCATACAGCAAAACTGAACACCTGCCTTAGTGAGTTCAAAAAGCGATCGCGCTTGATGAATTGATAGTCCTGGTAATCTTAGCCAATCATCGACACTTGCTTGATTAACATCAATTTTGATGCCTAGTGCTGCGGCTACCGCAATTTCTTCTGCTGATTTCAGCCGATAGTAGGGGTCGCTCTGGAGCCGCGTCCGGATGGCTTGCCAATTTGGATTAAGTCGAGCAGCAGGAGTGAGCCAGTCAAACAGTGCCATTTTCCTCATGCAATACGGTCAAGTAATTGGCGACGCTTTTGCTCAAACTCATATTCTGACATCAAGCCATCCTGGCGTAGGCTATCTAGCTGTCGGAGGGCATCTGCGATCGCTCCCACCTGCGCTGGGTCAACTCCCACCGATTGAGTCTGTACCGACGCACCTGCGGGAATTACATTCAGATTAAAATTACGGTCAAACTCATCTTGACCTTGTGCCAAGTACCAAAATCCTTCAATTACACTAGCGACCTTAGGAATGGGTGTCCAGCAAAGTAGCAAATACAACATTCCCCAAAGTGGCTGCCCCAAATAAAACTTGTGGAATCCAGCGATCGGTACCACTGCCCCACTAAAGGCTAAGATTGCCGCAAGTTTTCGATTTTTTGGCTTGCTCAACATATTTGCTCCGACCCGTGATGTAGCTCTGTTTGCAGAAAGAATCAGCGATTCATTTTTCTATGATATTGACTTACGCTGTTTGTCGTAGAAGCGGTAATGACTTTATTCGTTCGTGACCAAGCGAACCTAAACAGTCCCTCTTGCCTTTGTTGCGTTGGAGAGCATCTCCCCCTCCTGTAGTAATACGGAAAACCGAATTATACGGAAGCTTTACGCTCCACTAAAATGTGACTATGACGACGCAGTAGTACAACCTACTTGGTTGATGAGGAGCAATGGGGTTCTTTGATTCGGAAATCGTACAACAAGAAGCCAAGCAGCTGTTTGAAGATTATCAGTCTCTAATCCAGTTGGGAGGCAGCTACGGCAAGTTTGACCTCGAAGGGAAAAAAATCTTTATCGAGCAGATGGAATCCATGATGGAGCGCTATCGCATTTTTATGAAGCGCTTTGAGTTGTCTGACGACTTTATGGCACAGATGACTGTGGAACAACTTAATACACAGCTTGGTCAATTTGGCATGACGCCTCAGCAAATGTTCGACCAGATGAACATGACTCTGAAGCGGATGAAGTCAGAGATAGAAAAGCAACCTTAGCGATCGCCGATCAGTAGTCTATCCATTATTCGTCCTTGAGTGACAGGTCAATAAAACGGCACCGATGACAAGTGACGAGGAGGAAAAGCTTGTCGTAGGGTTTTGCTGGATGCTTTGAGGAAAACAAGGGCTGTTTTTCCTACTCATGATTAGGGAATTTCGACAAATCAGGTAGACAGCCGTGCTACCAGAACTTGCTATTGATAACCTTGTCCAGAAACTAGAAGTTCTACAACCCACTGAATCTTAAGGGATGCAGTGGATATTAATACTTAAAAAGAGACTCTTGTTAAAAATAATAAACGGAGCAGAAAGAATTTTTTCTAAGATGACTTGTGTAAAAGTTACACACAAAGCTCATAATAATCTGTGACTCTCAACTGTCGTTTGTATCCAATCCAGAACGCCGGAAGCTTACTGTAGAGGTAAATCGTAGCATCTACCGCAGGATAGGACTAAATAAACCATTGACTTTCTTCACAAATTCTTCACACTGAATTTAAGAAATCTACTAAGTCTTAAAAATCATAACTGTACACCATTATTGATACTAGCTGACTGAGGGGAGGTTCACTCCCATCTTCCCTGCCTTCCCTAAAGTTATCTATACTTTATTTGAGTTCTGAACGGCGTACCCTTATGGAAACAAGAGGGTGTTTTCAGGCGCTCGTGCATTTAATTTGCTATGTGAAGCCAGTTAATTTTAAGAAAAAGCAACGGACGCGAATCGTAAGAGTTTACCTTGTTCCCTTGCTTCTTCCCCTGTAACTGAATGCTGTAATAGCCCATTTGAAGGCACAACCGCTTATAAGCTGTTCTCACCCCAAAGATGGGCAGCTATGTGCTGACTCTACATATTACTAGACCTAACAGGAGTGCATTAGTTCATGCCAAACTACAAATCAGTTGATGATTACACACAAAGAAAAGCTCGTTTAAAAGCCGTTCAAGACGCCCAGGCAAAACTTCCAGAGGTGAAAGCTAAGGTAGAGCGTTTAAGGAAATTGCACTCTGAGCTTTGCAAAAAATGTGGTGATAGCGGTAGTGTCCGACAGCAGCTAGAGGATGCTGAAAATTCTTTAGAAGAACTACAAAAGGTTTTAAAACAGCCCGTCAGTTCATAAAATAACAGCGCACAGCCTAGTATTAGAGCTGTGCGCTGTTTAAACCTCCAAAGCTTGGCAACTCAACACGCCATGAAAATCACGTCTCAAGAAATTCCTTTGTTCAATTTATAAATTTCTGGTAGTTGCCACCAAGGAACATGAGGATACTCGTGATGTTCTTGATGGTAGCCAAAGTGATAACAGGTTATAAATGACCAGAAAACTGGTAATTGATTGCTTTTAGCACGACAAGCGTTCGTGTAGCCTTCTTTGGGTTCTTTGTGAGGCAGGAAGCTACCAAAGTAAAATAGCTGTACTGAACTCAAAATAGAGGGTATTACCCAAAATAATGTAAGATTGGCATCTGGAATATGTAGGGTGTGTGTAACGAGATTAAAGATTGCCATCAATCCTAAAAGTCTTGTCCAGCTCCAGTACTCCGTTGTGAATTGCCAATACCAGGCGAAAAAGTTTTTGTGATTGCCATCATGATAATCGGGGTCGAGTTCACTGGCAGGATGGTTATGATGTTGCCAATGCTTTTCTGATAATTTCTTAAACGAAAACAGGGCATAAACTAGAGCAGCTACTGAACCGACGAAGTTATTAATTTTTCGGTTTTTTGGAAATATGACTCCATGCATGGCATCATGAGTTGTGACAAACAAACCTGTATAGACAAAGGTTTGCCAAATCATGGCTGACACTATCCAATAAACTGGAAGCTTATCAACATCTAAGGAGACTAAAAAGATTAAGCTAATTGCCCAAATGGCAAGGATTGAAAGAGCAACTAAAAGCCCGTAATTTGTATCTTCACTTCTCGCTATTCGTGTAGATTCTGCTTGCAGTAGAGGTACGTGGTCAAGTTCGATCATTCGTTTACTAAGGCGTAACGTTGTCGTGAAGATTTGTAACGTTACAAATCGTAACACTATTTATCTTCTCACAAATGCTACCAAGGCATAATCATTCCTTTGAGATAAATCTGCAAAAATCAAATGATTTCGCCAATTTGTCGCAAGGAGTAGGCAGAGATTCTTGCAATCCCCTATTAATAAAGCTCGTATTTGAGGAGGGTACAGGCGATCGCACCATTGTACACAGGTATCCGGCGAGAGGCTCTTAGCCCCACCCGTTTTGCCAATTCCTTATTCCCAGTCAAAACAAATGCAGTCCAACCTTTAAAGCGTTGCTTAAGGACATCACCAAGTAGTTTGTAAAGTTCGCCCAGTTCTTTAGCCTCTCCCAGACGTTCCCCATAGGGAGGATTGCAGATAAGAACTCCACTGTCGGCTGGTGCTTCTAGCTGTGATAGTTCCCTTTGAGTAAAGGTGACTTGATCAGCAACACCACATTGTTGAGCATTGGTGCGGGCTTGACTGATGATATCAGCATCGCGATCGCTTCCTAAAATGGGGGCATTGAGTTCCGGCAATTCGCTTTCATTCGCTTCCCTGAGCAACTCATCCCACAACGCTTCGTCAAAATCCAGCCACTTCTCAAAGGCAAACTGCTGACGAAATAACCCAGGCGCAATGTTTAACGCTTTTAAACTAGCCTCTAGGGGTAGGGTGCCAGAACCACACAATGGGTCTAAAAATGGTTGACTTGGCTCCCACTCAGCCATTTCCAAAAGCGCAGCGGCAAGCGTTTCTTTAAGAGGAGCAAGTCCAACAGCAGGGCGATACCCCCGACGATGCAGGCTTGTACCCGAACTATCTAAACTTAGAATGCAACGGTTTTCATGGATGTGGGCGTTGACCAACACATCAGGATTTTCGGTATCAATGCTAGAGCGTTGGTCAAATTGGCGACGCTGTTGATCAACGATCGCATTTTTGACTTGTAGCGCTGTAAAGTGAGTGTGATTGAGTTTCTGATTGCCCCCTGTTGCATTTACTGCTAGGGTTTGGTGAAGTTGGAGGTACTGCTCCCAATTGATTTTTTGGACTTCTTGGTAAAGGCGATCGGCATCTGGACAGGGGAATTCCCGCAGCGTCACTAACACACGGAAAATGGTTCTCGCCCAGAGATTCACGCGATAGAGTAATGCCACGTCACCCACAAAATGCACCCCAGTGAAATCAGGACGTACTTGTGTCGCACCCAGACGTTTCAGTTCTTGGGCAGCAATTGGTTCTAGTCCACGGGCAACCGTAGCAAAGTAGTGGTTCATTCGTTGTAGGCGATCGCGCTATGCTTATTAACCTATTCCAAGGCTGTAATCAAAATTGCCTTCCCCTACATTCTCACGAAGCGTCTTGAGAATGTTGTTGGGGTCGTCATAGGGGCCACTGACGTAAAAGGGCTTGCCATTACGACCACACTGGATTTTCAGTTTTCCACTCCACTCACCTAAATGCGATCGCGATTTCTCAAAATCAGGATGAGGCTTAAACCCTAACTGCCCCGCATAATTTATTGCGCTGAAAACTAATGCTTGGGCTTGTTCTAGAGTAATTTTCTGTGTTTCTTCAGCAAAGCCACGATACACAGCATCTATGAATTGTAGATACTTCATCCGATTCATCTGGCGTGGACCAATGGTATCTTTAACACCCAGACACCATAAATCCAGCATATACGTGCAGACAGTTAAACGATTGTAACCAACTTGTCGGGTGACTGAAACAATCGCTAACCCACCGTTCATGTCCTCGTCTGATTCTGGCTCTTGGGTAGCGCTATTTTCCAGAAATTTCTCAGCACAACTAGCATTCACTAGGCACTCCACTACTGGATTTAGTTCTCCTGTAGCTGCACGGGTAAGTGTTGTTTGCTCAGCTTGTTCTTTAATTGCCACACTTACCTCAGCCACCTTCAATCCCAACTTTCGGGCAATTTGCTTGGGTGTCAGCTTCTGAACTCGTAAATTGATAATTTCTTGCTGTTGTTCTGGTGTCATCGGTTTCTCCTAACCGTTTATTCTCATGCGTAGAGTTTAAAAGTTGTTCTATCTCTAGTGCTGAGCGAGTTTTACAATAAATTGGCGCAATATTTAGCTCGAACTTAACTAATCAATGTCAGATTCCCTCAGACTCCCTCAAAAATTTATGCTCCTTGGTTCAGGAGAACTCGGCAAAGAATTTGTGATTGCGGCTCAACGACTGGGCAATTATGTTGTTGCTGTTGACCGTTATGAGAATGCTCCAGCCATGCAAGTCGCTGATTGCTCAGAAGTTATTTCTATGCTAAGTGCTGAGGATTTGGAACGAGTTGTTACCAAACATCAGCCAGATTTCATTATTCCAGAAATTGAAGCCATCAGAACTGAGAAACTGCTGGAATTTGAGCAAAGAGGAATCACGGTAATTCCTACAGCGATGGCTACTAACTACACAATGAACCGAGACAAAATTAGAGAATTGGCGCATCACCAGTTAGGCATCAGAACGGCTAACTATGCTTATGCAACGACTTTGGATGAGCTAATCGAGGTTTCTCAAAAAATCGGTTTTCCGAATGTTGTCAAACCCGTGATGTCCTCCTCTGGCAAAGGTCAATCGACTGTTAATTCTCAAGCTGAAGTAGAAAGGGCATGGAATTATGCCATAGAAGGGTCAAGGGGCGATAGTCAAAAGATTATTGTTGAAGAGTTTATTCAATTTGAGTTAGAGATTACTTTACTCACCATTAAGCAGTGGAATGCACCGACAATATTCTGTCCAGCGATTGGGCATCGTCAAGAACGAGGGGATTATCAAGAGTCCTGGCAACCTGTAGCAATTTTTGAAAAACTGATTCGAGAAGCAGAGGCGATCGCAAAAAAAGTTACTGATGCTTTAGGTGGTGCTGGAATCTTCGGAGTAGAGTTTTTTCTCACTAAAGATGAAGTAATTTTTTCTGAACTTTCTCCCCGACCTCATGATACAGGCATGGTCACTCTAATCTCTCAAAACCTTAATGAATTTGAGTTACATCTCAGAGCTATTTTAAGCTTACCCATTCCTAAGATTGAACAACTCGGAGCTTCTGCTAGTGCTGTAATCTTAGCCAAAGATTATTCGGATTCAATTGCGTTTGAAGGTGTAGCTGAGGCTTTGTCAGAACCCGATGTCGATTTAAGATTATTTGGTAAGCCAGATTCCCGCCCGTTCCGGAGAATGGGAGTCGCTTTAGCTAAGGGAAACGATACACAAGAAGCCAGGGAAAAAGCAAGTAGAGCAGCCAACAAAATAAAGATTGTGAGTTAATCTAACCTGTGGTTTTGCTTGGAGCGATCGCACTAGTGCGGTGCGGCAAAAATAACCCACCAGTCTAGACCGCTTCTGGGTAGCCTTCATACTTCCACTCAAACGGTTTAGCCAGGGTTAGGTTGAAATATTCGATAAATGCCAAAATGCGATCTGCGCTAGCCTTCGGCAACGCCAAGGGCGAACGCAGCAGCGCTTCGCTATCACTTAAATCTTGAGTGGAAGTGAATCTCCCCCATCTCCCCAATTTCTCTAACGACAATAAATTAGTCCTGCTTACCAAGCAGGGCTGGGGAGTTCTTCAATCATCCGGGATTCGTCGGGAGGAAGCGTCTTTCGCAGACGGTTCTGTGTACTCACAAAACACATTGAGTCCAATTTTAAGAATGTAAAGGACAACAACAGTTGCGATCGCTCTTTCAAGTGGAAAGCCATTAGTGGCTGCCACCCCTACCAAAGAGACAATCAACCCCGTAAGCAATGGTACACTCCTGGGATTCTTGTTGTAATCCGAGACTTGAGCGCGAAACCCCTCATTCCCACAGACTGCCTCTCGTAGTTGCTTGAGTGTTATCTGCAACAACGACTTGCCCTCCGGCATATCCGGTAGGCTTCCGAATTTCTCGCTGTAGATCTCATTCAACGAGTCATCAAAACTACCGTTATTTTTGTCCAGAATAGTCAGAACCTCTTGTGCTGGGTCATCGTTTGGGAATATCTCCCGATAATCATTAATTTCAGCCGTGCTTAATTGAGCAGCCATAGTAAGATTGGTTGTTTGAGTAAGCGATGTTCCCTAACCCTATCTTCAGCGATAGAGACTGTTATGTCTCAAAGTCATCTAGAGAGAAGTCCGGCATATCCGGCGGAACAACAACACAATCAACCGTCACCTTATGGCTTTCTCGTTGGCTGTAGATATCAACTGCGATCGCCTCAAACCGGATTTCTGTCGTGCCAAATGGGATAAGCAACTGAGTCATCGCCTCCAGATTTCCTGCACCGTCTGGTAACAAATCCACCAACCAACGGGGGCCATCCAAAAGCGATCGGCTTTGTCGATCTTGCAGCCACAGCTTGATACACAGCCGCGTCGGATGAGGCGGTAACTTGATACGGATAATTACAGGTTCTCCAGCCGCCAACTCAGTCGAAGGGACGAAGAGGACAGGGGCTGGCAATGGCGACTCCAACTCCTGCGGGGAAAGCGGTTCCGGTTTCGGTTCAGAACTAACCACCTCTGTCGGATAAGCCATTCCTGAAGCATCATGCTTGACTTCTGGTTGTTGAGTTAATTCTTCTTCGTCTTCTACAACAATTTCTTGAGCCGTCCAGTCTATTGGCTCAACCTCTACCAAAGGTGGCTCAGCTAATTCCTCCGCTTCTGAAGCCGTCTCCTCTTCAAAATTTGGTGGTTGTAGTTGGTCTACCTCCGCAGGGACATTCCCAACCTCGTCAGAACCTTCCCACATCGATTCATCAAAATCAGCCAGTAGCCCATCAGAATTCGGCTGTTCTGTGACTTCAAGGTTGTCAGCGAGTGGAGTGTCATTTTGTGGTGGTACGTCCTCCTCATCCGTTGGAGGATGAGACGGCGATAGCTCAAATTTCAGCCATTCCGATAATTCAGCATCGGCTGCCAGAGAATTCAGCCGCAACCAGAAACGGTCTTGTAGGTTCAAGGCTTGAAAAGCACTATCCACAGTCGTAGAGTCATTGGCAGCAGGTGCCTCAGTGGATTTCTCTAATTCTGGCGCGTCCGACTCACTCTCCTGGGAATCAACATCTGGCGTAACAGTAGCTGGCACATCAATTGTCTCTGAGGTATCTAACTGAGAATTTGTCAATGCTGAAGGCTCAAGCGTTTCAGTTACCTCTGGAGTATCTAGCCCGGAATCTATTACAGAAACGGAGGAATCTGACCAGGCGATCGCATCCCAGGTACTCGCTGAAGAATCTGCCACAACGATATCGTCCTCAGACGTTCCCTCCTCAAATAGTTGTCCAACGTCCTGGAGTGAAGCAGCTTGCTCCAAAGCCTCAACTGGCTCAGGAACACTTAGGGCAACGGGTGGCACCTTGGGGAGTTTAGGCAGTTGCAAAAATTTTGAGGCTTTGGGAGTAGGTGCAAATTTCTCAGGTGCAGATTTGTTAAGTTGTGGCGGTAGGGGCTGTCGAGATGCTGGCTGCAAGGATATAGGCTGATGGCTTTTAGGAGCATCTACCAAGTCAAGTAATGCCTGATTGAGCGGTGGTGGTGCGGGTTCGGACAACTCTTCCTGAAGTTCTTCTGCAGCAGCAAGCTTGTTAGAGAGAACTAGCATTTTCGCGACAGGCATTGCCTTACTCGCCGGGATAATTGCTCCGAGTAGCTCATCCAAATCAGCCGTCACACTAAACGGTTGACTTGCCAAAGCCCTTGAACTTGACCCATAAAGTACAGCTTTTCCTAATATCAGGCGAGTATTGCAGTCTGGCGGAATCTCTAGAGTATGGCGAAACGCTAACGGTAACTCCTGTTCCGGTAAGGGTTGTTCGACATTGAGCAAAACTTGTAGGGTTTGAGGGTCACGCAATTCATAACGCAGGGTGCCATGAAAAATAGAGTTCAAGGGACTCGACTGCTCACCGTTACTGAGCTGATTGACTTCCAACGCATCCACTTGCCCCGTAATCGTCAAAGGCTCACCCCGTCTCGCCACTAAAGCGTCTTCGTTAAGGGTTAACATTACCCCTTGCTCATTGACAACCTCTTCTGAGAAGTCGGCATCAGGCGTTTCTGATGTCTCCTGACTAGAAGGCTCAGGTCGGTCAAATTCTTGCAAGACTGGCTCAAGCACCTGCTGGAGAATTTGCTCCAGCATTTGCAGCGACTGGTCTAAAATCGGGTTTGCCGCCGCTGTCACCTCTGCTGGATTGTTGCTGGCTGCTACTGGGGTTTCTGGATTGTTGTTTCGCTCAACTGGATGAAGGGGAATTATTTTGTCTGTTGTGGTGGCTAGCTTAGCCTCATTAAGTTGGGGAGTGGGGACTGAATCGACCTCAGAAATTAGAGAGGTTAAATCCTCCATCAATTGATCCATCTCAAGGTCTAGCTGTTCTTCCGTAAATTGTTCCTGATTCGCCCCTAAAGCCTTGGTTTCCTCCATTATCTCATCTTGGTTATTGGAAAGGGCTGAGGCTACGGGAGTAAGCGGACTAACCTCGGTTTCGATAGGGATAGGTTCAACAACTTGGTCAAAGTCAGAAGTCGTCGTCTGTTGGAGAGTGGGGAAAGCCTTTTGTGCCAAGATTGAAACGGGGCTAGGCTCTGCTATGTCCTGCTGACTGGCTTCGCTACCGTTTAGACTTGTGATTTCGTTACTCTCCCTTAGCTCCTGATTCTCTTTCTCCGACAGATGGTTAGAGGGAGAATTGGCAACCAGTTCTGCTTGGGTGATGTCTGTTATTGGTGCTACAGATTCAGGAACTTGTAATACTTCGCTGGCTTTGGGTAAGACTTCTAAACGAACCGCTTTCTTCCAGGATTTACCCAGCAAGTCGGACATAATATCACCACAGCAACGTAACTCCCACGACCCTGGTTTAAGGTACGTGAAGGGAATTACAACCATTAACCCTTCTGGATTGGTACGACGCGATCGCTTCTGAAACCGTCGCTTGGGTGGGTCTTCTTCGGTACACTCATGCATCACGCAAATTTCCACATCAGTATTGGTGCAGCTTGAGTGAGCCACTACCCGATACCGACCCGCTTCAATTTTAAATTTTGGCGACTTAATGGGACGCCAAGAGCGATCGCCTTCTTTCTGGAGTAGAAATTCCCAATAATCCATAGTTGTTAGTGGTTCTTCTCGTAGCCATTAGTTTAGACGTTGGAAGGTGCTGCCGCCCTTGAACCTAATATCATCTAACGTCCTTTATGAAAATAGGCAAGGGCGGAAGATTTTCATCTTCGATGGCGGCAATTTTCCCATACGCCTGTAATTTAATTTCTTAAGTTTAATGTCTACCAGAAGATCGTTGACTAACAACTAATCAGCTTGTTGAATGTGAGCAATCTTGCGGCGTAAATCCTCGGCTTTTTCCAGCAAGTCAGCTTGTGCGATCGCTTCCTGTTCCTTAGACTTCAGCCACTTCAAATTCACTGTTTGTTGCTCTGCTTCAGCATCACCCAAAACCAAGCAAGCGACTGCACCACTGCGATCGGCTCGTTTAAACTGCTTACCAAAGGCACTCCCACTCAAGTCCAGTTCTACAGCAAACCCAGCCTGACGAAGCTTTTGCGCCAGTTTCAGCGCTTGTGATTCTGCCGCTTCGCCTTTCGAGACGACATAAAAATCGAGGGCTTGGCGCGACGGTTGCGAGAGTTGTTGCAACAATAGTATCAAACGCTCTAGACCAATCGCCCAACCGACAGCAGGTGTTTTTGCTCCACCCAATTCCTCTACCAATCCATCGTAGCGACCGCCACCACAAACTGTTGCCTGCGCTCCCAAGTCATCAGACTGGATTTCAAAGGCGGTGTGGGTGTAGTAGTCTAAACCTCGTACTAAGCGAGGGTTGAGCTTATAACTAATTCCTAAATCACTCAGTAACTGCTTTACCTGCTCAAAGTGACGCTTAGAATCTGAGCCAAGGTAGTCCAAAATACTTGGAGCATTAGCTGCAATTTCTTGAGTACGTTTATCCTTGCTGTCTAATATCCGCATCGGATTACGAGTTAGACGCTCCTGAGAGTCTTTATCTAACTCATCCTTGTAAGGTGTTAGATAGTTGACTAGCGCTTCTCGATACTGCTGTCGGTCTTCTGGATTTCCAACGGAGTTGAGGTCTAAATTCAAGTTAGAAAGTCCCAACGTTTTCAGGATATCAGTGGCGATCGCAATCACTTCAGCATCTGCCCGTGGGTCAGCACTACCAATTACCTCTACCCCTAGTTGGTGAAATTGCCGCTGACGACCCGCTTGAGGTCTTTCGTAACGAAACATCGGACCTGTGTACCAAAGGCGTTGTACACCTCCGGCTGCATAAAGACTATTTTCGATAAAGGCTCGGACTACTCCGGCTGTCCCTTCTGGTCTTAGTGTCACAGAACGGGGTGGGGTAGCGCGGTCATTGAAGGTGTACATTTCCTTCCCAACCACGTCTGTCGCTTCCCCAATCCCCCGTTCAAATAACTCTGTTCGCTCAAAAATCGGGGGACGAATTTCCTGATAAGCCGCCCTCGTGAGAATCTGCCGTGCGATCGCTTCGACGTGCTGCCAATACCCAACTTCGTTTGGCAGTATGTCTCGTGTTCCTGGTAAAGCCTGAATCGAACCCATTAAATTTTCGCTTCCAATCTACATCTCACGGCACGACTTCAGTCGTTACGTCTTCCCAAGCACCATAGCGATTTTGATAATACGCCAAAATTTGGTTCACCCGTTCTTGATTCTCTAAATCAACAGCCTCGGTGTACTGAATCAACAAGCCACCAATCTGACTGTCTTTGTAGTCAAACTGCTGTGATGTCTGAGGAATCAACTCGGCTTCCACCCCTGTGACTTGCCGTAAATGAGCCGCCACCTCCCGATATATTGCCAAGGGTAACCCAGGACAACGGATTTGCGATCGCCTTTGAAGCTGCTCATTAGGCGATCGCGGCTGTTCGTTCACTCCCTGCTGCACGCTCTAAACTCCTACATCCAAGCTTTACAGGTAGTACTCACACTTGAGACTAAACATTCGGTCGAACAACTGGCGGGGGTGGAGGTAAAGCGGCACTCGGTGACCCTGCTCCTTCAGCAGCCTCTACTGGGGCTTCTCCAACTGCTCTGCCAACCTCAATACCGTATTGCTCCAAAATCACCACCGGAGTAGGACCACGATTCAGTTCAATCCGCTTGACTAACACCTGTCCATTGGCTAACCGCTGTCCTGCTTGCACGTAACGGCTAGTTGGCTCATTCGGTACTTGCACAATGGCATTAGTCCGACCTCCAGCTTGAACAACTCCTGTTACTGCAATCGCCCGTGCAATTTCTGGTTCTGGTAACGGCGGCAATTCTGGTACTAATCCTGGCAGAGTTGGAGGTGGGGGAGGCAAAATAGGATTGCCATTTGCATTATTAGGACGACCTGGCGTAGCGGTAGGACGGCTAGTTGCTGGAGTTCTTGGTGCCGGTCGAGTCGTGCGAGGGACAACATTTCCTCTGGATGCAGTTGTTCCCCCTCTAGCTGTTCCCCCTCCAGATGTTCTTGGTTGATTCGTCCCGGTATTTCCACCACCACCGGGGCGTGGAAGTTGGGGAAGTACAGGCACGGGTCTAGCGGTAGAGCCACCCCGACCCTGACCAGTTTGCGTTACTTCTACTTGCGGTTGCACTGGAACTACCGCAAATGGATCAGTCCGCCCTTTAGGAATCTGACCAATTCGTACTTCTGCTGGTAGAGATGGAACTAAGCCTGTCACGGCTGGCGCACTTCCCGGTTGCCTGGGTGCTACAGGATTAGCAAATGGTGTTGCGGCAGGTGAGGGTGAGGGTTGAGCAGTACGTTGGCGGCGAACAGGCGATGGGCTAGGTGTGATCTCACTAACATCCTCACCTTCGTTCCCTGCTGGGCAGCCCCCGATGAATAGAGCCACACCCACTAACACAAATAATGAAGCTTTACGCATTAATCCCTCCCCCCAACCTTTATTACCAAGGCTGTCGAAATTACCCTATCAGAAATCGATCAATCAGCAGATATGTCAATAATCTATTATAGCTTTGTCGTGTTTAAGGAATAGTTGCTTTACTCTTATTCCTTTTCCTTACCGTTTAAGTGTCAAGAGCGAAATGCTAAGTTGAATGCCTATTAGCTTGGTAAAAGCTGTGCTAAATAACTCCAACTAATCAACTATCAAAATGTAGGGTTTTTGTGCGATCGCTTATGTGAGTTAGCACTTACCAAACCTGGTGATACGGTGACTGGCTGTACCCTAGTGGCTAGAATCCAAGGATGAGTTGCACCGTCTTTCAATTTTAACGTTCGCTTCCAACCATTAACTTTTTCAGTGAATCCAGTCCTTTTTTAACGCGACGGGAAACCGTTACAACACTGATGTCCAATCGTTCAGCCACTTCTTTTTGAGTTAGGTCGTGTAAAAACACGAATTCTAAAACATCACGGGTACGCTGTTCCAAGTGGGCTAAAGCCTGTTGTAGACGAATTTGGTCTTCTTGCGCTAACTGGAAACTCCGATAGCGAGGATCGGGGACAAGTTCGCCTAAGCTAGTGGAGCCTTCGTCTGCATCCCCAATCGGTGTATCTAAACTTAGAGGTTCCCTGTTTTGATGAGCTAGCTTGATTTCTTGCCATTCCGCCAGAGAGATATCTAAAGCTGCTGCTATTTCAGAATCTGTTGGTTGTCGATTAAACTTACCCCGTAGGTTTTGGGTAACTTCCACAGACTGCTGTCGTAGTGCTAGCCAACGTCGCGGGATACGAACTGAACAACCGCGATCGCGTAAGTAGTGCTGAATCTCGCCACGAATGTAAGGAATGGCGAACGAACTAAAAGCGCTTCCCTTGGTTATGTCAAATCGCTCAACGGCGCGAATTAGACCAATACAGCCAACTTGAAGTAAATCTTCATAGCTCTCACTACACTGATTAACCCAGTGGTGAGCCTCTTTCCTAACCAGTCCGAAGTTGAGATGAACTAGTTGATTGCGGATCTTAGCACAATTGCCTAATTGGTACTCTCGCAACAACCGTAGACTTTCGTGCTTCAGTTCATGGGTGACAGGAGTGGACATAGCATTAATTGGGTGGTAGAGCACAGTCTGATCAAAGACTCTTTTTCTAGTAGGAGTCCTCTTTAAAGGTAGTCGCTGTGATTTGGAACACAGCCATTAGCTATTTTGCACCCATGAAATGACGGACTTAAGCCGGGAAAAGATTGACGGCTTTTTAAAGTCTTCAATCCTATAACTAGTAGAGATGCTGTTTGACTAATCTTAACATTCAATCAAGATTTATTAAAACCGCAATTTCACTGACTTGAGTCCTAATAAAAACGGTATTTTTACTGAAACAGTCTTATCGCTCCCCAACGCTTACTGGTGGTTCTTACAGCGATAGAAGAACAAGCTAATTACCATATAGCGGTTAACCGAGATTGTCAATAGCCATAGATTATAAAGTGGTTGAAACCACCAAAAGAGTGATTGTCGGTCTTTTGTGACCTCTAGGAGTGAGATTATTTGAAGCACCGAGCCTTCTTGCAAAACTGTTGAGTTGAGGTACGAAAACTACATGAAATAAGGCTCAATTTATTCTCTCTACAGAGTGATTAGCAAGCGTTACCTTAACTAAGTTTCCTATTGAAGGTCTGTGCAATAAAAAAGGGGCATTTGCCCCAGTTTGACTATTTTTTTAAGCAGCCAGTCAGCGCGTTACTCACCAAGGGAGTTAAACAGCGCTAAACTCTACACTTGTTCGGGTTCAATTCGACCATAAAAGATACCTCGAATTAGTACTTCTTTTGGCTCAGCCGCACCTAAGTCAGTATCTGAGGGCTGTTCGCTCTCAAACGTACCAGCAATTTCTCCAGTACGGCTATCGACCTTGGCGACTTGCAGGGAGATAGAACCAGGGATAGTTTCCACCCGCTTAACATTGGCACGAGTTAAGTCTTCCCGGTCAGCTTGAGAGGGAAGGGCGATCGCATTGTCGTATCCAGATGCCACACCACGACCCTTCGGATCGAGGAAAACAGCGCCCCGGTAAGAGGGGACTTGAAACTCGCCTTCAAAGTCTGTAGAGGTGTTGATGCTGTCTAGACCCGATTGAGTCTTGGCAACTAGGTTTTTAATCGTGAACAGGAATGGTACTCGTTCACCACCCGGCAACTGTACTGTAATCGGTTGAAAGTCTAAACCATCTTTTTCAATAAAGGTTAGGCTTCCATCTCCACCAACTTTTAAGTCTCCTCGAACTTGGTCAAGGCTAGACGTGTACCGTGTCAACAACTTGCCTGGAATAAATTCTGCCACTTGCCGCTTATTGGCAGGCTCTTCCTTGACAAAGAAGGTCGTTGGCTGTAGACACACATCCAGCAGTACATAGGACTGTCCGGAATCTAAGGGAATAGAACCGCGAGTGGTTTCTGCCAGTTGTGGACAGTTATTCGCAAGTCCAGTATTTCTAATCTGGTCATAGGTTAATTTCTCAGTGCTGGTCGCATTAGCTGAACCATCACTACAAGCTGTTAGCACTCCTAAGCACAAAGCCAGGAAGGCAACAATGAAAGCGCGATACCTCATGGTCAACCTCAATCGTCAATCTCTAGATCTGAAAATTTCTGTTAGGGTTTTGCTATGAATTGGGTTCCAATGAATCGGAGTGAAACAACTGCTGTCCTCAAGACGCCGACAAGAGATGCCCACAATTCACTTTCTACCCATGCTATATTTTGGGGCACACGAATACTTTCGGTTAGCGCATACGTTCAGTTGAACTGCTGCGATAATTGAGCAACGTTCTTAGAATGGCACCGAATGCGTGAGCCTCTGTTCTTCTAAGAAAGCATTGTACACGGGAAGGGTCGCCTTTACTCGCTTGACTTAGCTCTCCCAAAGCCTCAGCTAACTTTATAAGTCAATCTTAATTTCTGTGAAATTGATCGCATGAACGGTGACAAAGATTTGGAGTCGCGGCAATTACAGGTCAAACTGCAAGCCATTACTGCCGATATTCGGACTTTAGCCGATAGCCATCAGGGTAACACTCTAGCGTTGCTATCTTTACTTCGGGCTTTGGAGCATTCACATCGGGAGATTCGAGAAAACCTGTTTCAAGCCTCGCTGCCAGATAATCGACAGGCGCTTTATTCCCTCTTAAGAGATATTGAGGAAACGGGAGGCTGGCCGTACATCGATCGAATGAAGCTGCAATTGCTCTTGTGCAATCTTCTTTTGGAAGCAGAGCCAGAAGTGTTGACGACTGACGTGAGCAAAGAGGGATGAGCTTCTTGAGCAGGGGAGACTCTTAGGGAACTCTATAAATAATCAGTAACGTCAGTTAGCACGAGCAAGACAGTGGGCATCACAAGTGCTAAGATGCTGCCGTTGGTCTTGAAAGTTTAGAAAAACAGTACCTTTTTGTGATACCGGTTGCCGTGCAATCAATTAAATTTGGGACAGACGGCTGGCGAGGGCTAATTGCCGCCGATTTCACGTTTGAGCGCCTCGCTTTGGTCGCACCTGTGGCTGCAAAAGTCTTGGCGGACGTTTATGGTGATTCCACGGGTAGCAACACGCTAATTGTGGGTTACGACCGACGCTTCATGGCAGAAGATTTTGCCAAAAAGACAGCAGAGGTTGTGACAGCGGCTGGATTTGATGTCCTGTTCTCAGAGAGTTATGCTCCGACTCCCGCATTTAGCTGGGCAGCGAAGCAACAAAACGCTCTAGGAGCTTTGGTTCTCACAGCAAGCCACAATCCTGGAGGCTACCTGGGATTAAAAGTAAAAGGAGCGTTTGGTGGGTCAGTTGCCCCAGAAATTACTCAGCAGATTGAAGCTCAACTAGATTGGGAACCGTCCTCAGTTACAAAACCTGGAAGTCTTCAGACATTTAACCCCTGGTTGAGTTACTGCGAGGCACTGCGGGCAAAAGTCGATCTAGCTCAAATTCAGGAGGTGATTCGACAAGGAAAGCTGACTGTCTATGCTGATGTGATGCATGGGGCAGCAGCAGGTGGTTTAGAACAAATATTGGGTGTTCCGATTCAGGAAATAAATAGTTCACGCGACCCTTTATTTGGTGGTGGTGCCCCAGAACCATTGCCGAAGTATCTTTCTCAGCTATTCCGGGTAATGCGAACTCATCGGCGTAAAGAAGGTACGGAGTTGGCAGTGGGGCTGGTGTTTGATGGTGATAGCGATCGCATTGCTGCTGTCGATGGCGAGGGGAACTTCCTAAGCTCTCAAATTCTCATCCCTATTTTGCTCGAACATCTAGCAGAACGGCGTCACTTTACTGGTGAACTTGTCAAAACGATTAGTGGTTCAGACTTGTTTCCGCGTGTAGCTGCCTTGTATCAGTTGCCAGTCTACGAGACTCCTATTGGCTACAAGTACATTGCTGATCGGATGTTAACAACTCCCGTCTTGCTAGGTGGCGAAGAGTCGGGAGGAATTGGTTATGGGAACCATATTCCAGAACGAGATGCTTTGCTTTCAGCACTGTACATTTTAGAAGCGATCGCCCAATCAGGACTCGATCTGAGTGACCTCTACAAACGCCTCCAGGAGCGCACAGGCTATTTCTCTGCCTATGACCGTATTGATTTACATCTGTCGGGGATGGACGTGAGAGCGCGGTTGCTGGAACAATTACAAACTCAGCCCTTAACCGAAATTGCTGGGCAGTCGGTGGTAGATTGTCAGACGACGGACGGATATAAATTCCGTTTAGCTAATGACAGTTGGCTGCTGATTCGTTTTAGTGGCACTGAACCTGTATTGCGACTGTACTGCGAAGCTGCCACTCCTGAGGAGGCACGTCGCACCCTCAACTGGGCGAAGGATTGGGCAAATTCTGTATGATTTGTCTTTAGTCATTAGTGATTTAGTTGAATACAGGGCAACTATCAACCAAGAATTAACAACCAACGACTAATGACTAAACTTGTTGTAGCGACAGGAAATCCTGGGAAGTTGCGGGAAATGCAGCTCTACTTGGAAGCTTTGGGGTGGGATTTACAGCTAAAGCCACCTGAATTGGAGATTGAGGAAACGGGTAATACATTTACCGAGAATGCTTGCCTAAAAGCGTCAGAGGTGGCGAAGGCAACTGGAGAATGGGCGATCGCAGATGATTCCGGTTTACAAGTTGATGCCCTCAATGGGGCACCAGGGGTTTACTCAGCACGTTACGGTAAAACAGACTCAGAGCGGATTGAGCGGCTGTTAGGGGAACTTGGCAATGAGCTGAATCGGGAAGCGCAGTTTGTTTGTGTTGTAGCGATCGCACATCCTGATGGTGCGATCGCTCTCCAAGCAGAAGGTATCTGCCGGGGTGAAATCTTACGCGCTCCTCGTGGAACGGGTGGCTTCGGCTACGACCCAATTTTTTATCTACCAGAGCCAGGGTTGACGTTTGCCGAGATGAAGCCGGAGATGAAGCGGCAATATAGTCATCGCGGCAAAGCCTTTGAATCTCTACTGCCTCAGTTGAGCCAGTTGGCTTAGTCTTGGCTGATGCTGTGGATATAACCAAGCAGCGCTAGAAGCTGAGGCACTAACTAGGGATAGTACCTCAGCTTCAGTAATTGGGATGAGATTAGTTAAACAGCTTCCAGATTCTTTTCTCCTGTCCGAATCCGAATGACCTGATCGACAGGACTGATGAAAATCTTGCCATCACCGATTTCACCCGTTCGAGCAGCGGCAATGATTTTTTCTACCACCATGTCAACCTGATTGTCCTCGATCACAATTTCTACCTTGAGCTTTTGTAGGAACTCAACGGTGTACTCAGAACCACGATAGCGTTCAGTCTGACCTTTCTGGCGTCCAAATCCCCGGACTTCAGAAACTGTCATTCCCACAATACCAGCGTTGACCAAAGCGATTTTCACTTCGTCTAGCTTAAATGGACGGATAATTGCTTCTACCTTCTTCAAGGTCTTAGCTCCTCACTAATTTGTCTATCTATGCTTTGTAGAACAAGCATGACATTTTCTAGCACCGTCAAGTGCGAAAGTTTTGTAACTGCTGTTACAGTTTGTTTTAGGGAGCGATCGCCTTGGTGTTATACCTGGAGAGTCGCTAGGCTGATTTTCCTAATCTAGCGCTCCCCTATAAACAGCAAATCGAGTACTCTCCTTTATCTTGGCAATCTCATTGGGTGAACCCTCTATTGTGTATTGATCCAAGATAGACAAATCCTTACGAGTACCCACGGATTGAATACAAGCGGCAGCAATCTGGAGACCTTTTACGGTAGGATTGAACGCAAGCCAGCAATCTACAATGGTTAAAGCTCGGCTTTTTGAAACGTGCCGTTTTTCAAATTTGTCTAGCCAGTTAGTAACTCGCCATACACCGTTTTCCTTTGCTGCCAACTCATCCAGTTCTTGAAGTAGGTCATCATTGGATGGGTAATACTCCTTTCTATGGCTTTCATTAAGTTTGGTAGCAAGGTATTTCTGACCCCATTCAGGAACCCCAAGTTGTTGACAAATTTGCTCTAATAGCCATAGTTCACATTCATCTAGGTAATTCAGGTATGGCACCAGTCTTTCTAAATGCTGTACAGTCAGATAATCCTTCTTTTTATGAATCGAACAACCGAAGGTAACACTGATACCTTTAAAGACGGATACATGACCCAGACATCGGTTAATACTGAATGTAGCTAGATTTATACATCTAGATGTACCAATATACAGAGCAGCTTGGATAAATGGAGGACTATAACCTAGATATGCCCAATACTTTTCTAGAAGCATTTCTGCATCTTTTAAGGGAATCAGAGTAAGTAAGTTTGATAATGTGTAGTGTTCATCTAACCAACCACCTGAAAAATCTGTTGGAATGTTATCCTTAAATGATTCTAAGTAAGATTCTGCTGCGGTCATAACCTCATCACACCACACCTGATGAGCAAACTGCAACCAGCAAGTATGCATTGCTATAAGAGGGAGAATCTCCTTGACAACGGTTTGATCTCCTAGTTCTATACGCTTTTCCAATGCCTTGTAGAAAAAGGTTGAATTAGATTGTACAGCTTTTAAGTCTTGAAGCTGGTTATTATCAGCGCTTTCAATCCATAGATCAAATGCTTTCTGCTTCAAAAAATCCTCACTTTCTAGGCTTTGCCACAAAATTCTGAGTCGCTCCATAGAAGTTTGTGATAATTTCTGTCTATTTGAATTGGCAGAACGGATACGAACCCAGAGGGATGCGAAGATATGTGCCCAGTGTGATAATTCGTCAGAATCTGTTTCAACTCTTTGGATGTCAGCTACAGTTTTTAAAAGCCACTCAAGGACATCTGGGTGTTCAATAGCAATAGGAAGAAATATATTAGCGATTGACCAGTGCAAAGATTTGTGGACATTGCACTGAGCAATAAAGTAGTTTATCACTTCATCATTGAGTCCATATACCAACGTCCAACAGAAAATGCCATATAAATCTTTTTCATCAGATAACCCCGCCCAATACGTCACCAGTGGGTCTAGTAGTTTTTTAAACTCAGTACTACAACATTGAATGACAGCCCAAATCGCTGCAGGAAGAACAAATGTCTTGTCTGTCGCAAGTTGCCAACACGTCTCGATATCATCTTCTAGCTCAGGAAAACCTAAAAAACCTGCTAATGTCAGAGCACCATCCCGCAATTCATCAGTAGCATCATACGATTTCAGAATTTGCCTGAGTTCTATCAGAAGTTTCTCTTTATGATGGTGTTTTGCTTGTTCCAGTATCTGCTCGCGTAGGCTATCTTTACAAGAAGGTACAAAATAATATCGATTTTTTTCATAGATGCAGTAGCGAACACCACTGACAGTACAACCATTTCGGAGACGAGCTAGAAGAACAGGTCGGTAAGCAGGGAATTTTTTAGTTATTTCTAGCACTGCCGAAGAGTTTGTTTCTCGCAAGCTCCAACATATTGCATCAAGAACTGATTCTGGAACAGAGCCAGTTGTGGCACTGCTATTTGCCCATTCTTTAACTTCTTCGATGATTGCTTGATGATAATCAGTGGTGGGAGTGCCAAAGCACCGTGTTGCTTCCACTAAGGCTAAGGGAAGCTGATTTCGCAGTTCTCTCAGAAACACCTTACTTTGTGGAGAACGTGCGATCGCTCGACCAATTATTTCTGCATAGAATGGCTCATATAGAATGTCTAAATCTAGATTAGTGTCTGTCAGTATCTCAATCATGCTCTCCACTAGAAGAGTCTGTTGGATGCGATCATGACGAAAAATAAACTTTTTTTCTGGCGTTAATCGGCATAATTTCTCATGTCTGGTTAACTCCCTCAATGCAGTCAACTCATCGGGAGATTCCCTGAACCAGTTCCGAATCTCTTTCCACTTTGGAAAGAGCCTCCGGTTCTTTAGCATGAAAGTGGCTAGGCTAGATAAAGCGTCTCGATACTCGATTTCTAGAAGGGTGCCTGGACTAGAAGATACTTGTTTAATGGCAGTCTTGATAAATCGCTCAACAACGTTTTCAGTTAGACTATTTAACTCACAGGGCTGAGTGCTTGATAATAGTGAAGCAAACAAGCCAATAAGGATAGGGTCGTTTCCCAGACTTGTAGCTAAGGAAATAGCTTCTGTATTTGTGATTTCCATACCAGCGTCGGATGTAGTGGTTTGAACAGCGACCATGCCCTCTGCTGAAGTCATAGAGCTAATGAAGACGTTATTGACCCAGGCTGTCTCATTTAAATCACGGCTTATAGACCCCAAAATCTGAGACCATACAGGACATATAACAAAGTACGGTGAGAATGACGATGGTAAATCAGATGGCTCTGACTGCTTTGGTTTAGACCAGTTAACGAGGTTTTCCACTTGTCTTGTAGGGTTATTCGCTCGGTTCACATCGTCAACAATTAGCAGCAGTCGTGAACCCTCTGGGATAATTCGCAGTGCAACTCTCCCGGCATCAGGTAGCAAACTTGGATAAAGGTCTCGTAAAACTCTATCAATGGCGGTTTCTAGGGAGGTACATTCCCTAAGCCATTCGTCAGATACCCACAAACCATATCCGCCAGAGCCTAAGTGCTTTTTTAATATTTGATAAGCCGCCGCACTTTTGCCAGAGCCAGATTCACCAATAAGGAGCTGAATTGTGTATGTGTTAGTATGCGTCCCTTTTTCAATCTGGCTTTCAATCTCACGGTAAACCCAACTATTAGGACTCGTTAGGAATTGCTTTTCGTAATTGGCTAAACTCTGCTCACAAAGCCTACCTAGCAGAGACTCAGATAACATTTGAGCCTCAATATGAAGGTGCTCCTTACGAAGCCAGTGACCTTCAGGAGTAGAATCTAAAAAGTCAACTAATCGTGATTGCTCCCAGATATCAACATCAACTCCAAGTTCTGCTGCCTTCTTGTACACCTTGTTTAAAAGTTCAACTCCTTTAGATAAATGCTGGTTTGTAGTCAAGATGACTGTAAATTTAGCATCAGGAAAATCTTTTCTAACTTTTTGGGCTTCACGACCAGCTTTCAATAAGTCGCCATCTTTACTTTCAGAAACGTTAGTGCTTTTAGCAGTGCTGTGGTCGTACAGCCACTTTTTCTCTAGCCCGTCTCTATCTGTAGTGGTGTGTTCCACAACTATGAAGCGAGGAGGAACACTTTCAGGAACTCGACAAAATCCGTCTAATGGCGACCTGATTGTTTCCCCTTGAGCATTGATACCAGTATGTATAATAGCTGCGTAATCTCTGTTATCTTTACGAAGTACTGAAGTTACTAAAAGCTCGAACTTTGCGCGATCAGTTATTTTTTCGAGTTCTTCTGCTGTCTTCAAGTGCCTATCGCCTTCTCAAAGCATATTTCCCTGATTCTAGACATTGTTCGGGCAGCGCCGCGAATCGATGTCAAATCGCAACTGAGTGATACCACTCAATTCAGTATTTAGATCCGATTCGTCATAATCGAAAATCACAATCCCTTTTTGGGATAAAATATCCATAAAATCCAGCCGATTCATTCCTGCTAATTCAGCCGCTTTACCCAAGGAGAGTTTTTTTTCTTGAAAATAAGCGATCGCTTTTAGATAGTCTGCCTCTAACGGCTTATCTCTAATAGCAGTGGTCGGCTGTTAGGAAAGCTGGCAACCTAAATTTATAACAAATATAAAATCATAAACCCACATTCCGCCCTTTGAGTGTCACAAGCAGATAATTTAGTGGAGCGCAATCAAGGCAGACGCAACGTAAGTGGAGTTATAGATAGCCTTGCCAGCTTTTTTGCCGAGATAAGATAATTGAAC
>JAESFV010000203.1_pt1 | contig 69667 bp, 51 predicted proteins | sample 9269471 | NCBI WGS metagenome assembly JAESFV01 (sample SAMN14502647, study PRJNA617108) | algae metagenome | isolation source: Symplocastrum torsivum CPER-KK1 and co-occurring heterotrophs from... | place: USA: Central Plains Experimental Range, Colorado | collected 2001-01-01
CGCTTGGGGGTTGGGCATGGACTCTAGTTGTCAACTTGCTTGTCTTTTGAGCATTTGGTTATTGGCAGTTTACCTCAATTTTCACCCCTGTCTAGGCTGGTGGGTTACTTCTGCCGAGCTGGTCTAGCCACTAAAAACTGGTAATACTGGTTGCTCGAACTTTTGCTTTCTGCTTGTACCAAAGCATCTTGTAATTCTTTGCCGCGCAGTAATGATGATTCATCCAGGCAGCCAGAAGCTAACCAGGCTGTCATATTTTCAGCATAGAATGGCAAGTTTCCTAATTTTTTTTCTCTCTACTAACCCAATGACCATTAAATATAGATTTATAAATACGGTTGGAAACTATTAAATTATGATGTTTATTGCTTACTAAACCTGATAGAAGTAATGCTCTTTGTTGAGAACTATCATCAGCTTGTACTGGTGCTGCCTTGTTGCTTTGTGAATCCAGAATTTGCTTATATAGCTCCAGCAGCCGCCCAGCTCCCTGTTTATCTCTTAGAATGCGATCACGAATCGTTCTCAAATGCTCTGACTCATCTTGGGATTCCCAATTCGTTATTATCCTTGACTTTACTAGGTTCTCAATTACCGTCGTTTCATCTCCATCTGGAATTGAAGATTCAGAAGTGATAACAAGTTGGCAAAGTTTTTGGGTAAGAAAGGGTTGTCCCCCTGTCCAGGACAATACCTGTTCTAGAACTGCATAAGGGTTGCTAACTTTTCTCTCTAATCCTCTTGCTAACGGTTCGGCTTCTTGCAATTCAAATCCATTCAGATGAATTGCATCACCGATATTAAACGGTGTGCGATTTTTATCTCGAATCAAGTACGATGGTGTCGCCACTCCCAACAGTGCAAAAGTGAGTCGTCTGTATTCTGCTTTGTCAGAACGTTTATCGCAGCAAGACCTGAGCAGAGCAAAAAAAACATCAGACGAAAAATTCAGGCTGAGAACACTGTCAATTTCATCCACGAAGATAACAATTTTTTGGCTGATCTCGACCAGCAGCACGTTTTCTATAAACTCTCCCAATCGTTGTACTGGTGAAAGATCATCGTGTTCGCGCCACCAAATACGCGGGTTGAGCTTTAGCTCTAAACTGCTCACTACCTCTTGGATAATGCCCCTGTACCACTGTTCACTTTTATTGGGCTGTTCTTGTACCCTGTAAAACCCAATTAATAGTTGGTAGATGCACCCTGTTCTTAATCGAAGAATATAATATATCACACCCGAAAAATTTCTACAATCTTCCTTTAGGAATACGCGGAGAGTCGCTCTACCGAGTTATCGTCATTGGTCACAACTCATCCAGGAGGAGTGACCAATGATAACGAGCGATAACTTCTAAGAGCGTAGAGTTCTTTTTGAACCCTTAAAGAAAGCGATCGCTTAAAGCCCCAGTTTTTCCAGCACAGGTTGAGTCGAGACGATGTGTCGATCTAAACCTAACTGCTTAGGGCTAATCCCTAGGGCAAGGGCAACTAATTGAGGTAAGTGCAATACGGGTAAACCCAAGGAACTGCCAATCACCTTCTCTACCTCTGGTTGGCGGGAATCTAAATTAAGGTGACATAAGGGGCAAGGTGTTACCAGACAATCAGCACCCGCATCAAGAGCTTCCTGAATATGTGCCCCTGCCATCTTGAACGACTGCGTTGGCGCATAGCTAGAAATTGGCCAACCACAGCACTGAGTCCGCCCTCGGTAATAAACAGGTGTCGCTCCAACTGTCTTAAACACAGTCTCCATCGACTCTGGATTAAAAGGGTCGTCAAAGGGTATGGACTTCTGCGCCCTTAGCAGATAGCAACCATAGAACGCCGCACATTTGAGTCCACTCAGCTTACGGGTTACTCGTTCCTGTAAAGCCTCCATTCCATAATCAGTCACCAACGCCCACAGTAAATGCTTGACCTCGGTGCTTCCTTGATACGGTGAACAGCCCTCTTTTTTGAGCAATCCATTAACCTGCTCAACGTAGGCGGTATCCGTGTGTTGCAATTCCTTTAACCGCTCATCCACATGACCAATCACACCCTGACAGGTACTGCAATGGGTTAGAAGTGGCAGATTCAGTTGCTCTGCTAGGGCAATGTTGCGAGCATTAACAGTGTCTTCCAGCAGTTGGGAATCTTCTTTAAAGGTACCAGAACCACAACAGGCAGCTTTTTTCAGCTCAATTAATTCAATACCTAATGCCTGAGTGAGTGCGGCGGTAGACTGGTAAAGTTCCCGGCAAGCCCCTTGGGCAACGCAGCCAGGAAAGTAAGCATACTTTAAGGTTTTAGATGGCATAGCAATTGATAAGTTAGCCTCAATAGAGCCTGAGGTCTTGCTTCTATCTACAGAGATATCGGTTTACGACCACTCGATACTTCCACTTATTCTCTAACTCTAGCTATTATCAACCAGTTCTGCGGTAAGTCCCTCAGTGTTAACCTTCTTAGTCGTGTTGGTTCCTCTGGACTAGGTTCTGAGTCTTCCCAAGTTTTGAATTTTGTAAAGGAGTTGCTCCACGTTCCAAGGAAAACAGGGAGAACGATATCAAGAATGTGGGGAAGAGTGTAAATTGGGATTGGTTTTCCAGAGCAAATAGAAGCGAGTGTACTGCAACCCATGGCAAGGAAAACTCCTCAAGATTCACAGAAACACCTGCCACCCGTTAAAGCTAGCCAGCGGGGAAAGAAACCCTCTGGAAAACCCATAAGGGCAAATGGCAAGACGAGGGTACCGCTCAAAAAGCAACCATCCAAGCCAAAGTCGCGGTTAAATGGCGGCTTGGTAAAATTAGGTGCGATCGCGATTATATTCGCTTCCGGTGGTCTGGTTGTCGGTGGCACTTGGCTTGCCATCCGTTTGATGATTGATCCAAACACTGTTCTTTGGCTCAATCAATTTTTACCAGCATGGACTCGCATCCCCGTTGCCGCCAGTTCATCGCCACAGACTCTAGCGGCAATCCAAGACAAGATTCGCCAAAGCGGATTAATTACCGGAGAACCGCAGTCTCTCAATTCTGAGCTACTGTTGCCAATCTTGGCATCGAAGGCAGATTGCCAGACTGATTGTCAACAGATTGTTGAACTGAGAGTTTATCAACCGATTGGACCTGGCGGGAATGAAACCTACTACCAGCTTGTCGCAGAACTTCCCATCGTTGGGCCAGAAGAATATTTTGTTCTCTCTACCCCAGTCAGTGCCAAGGCGGATAACGCAGGGGTGTCTCGTTCACTACCTCTAACAAAACTGACTCGCTTTGACAGCAAAGCTCCAGGAAAGGGATTTTGGTTCAACCTTTCAGGTCATCAGTCTACTGGTGATACACCCATGACTTATGGGCAAATCATTCACTACAACCCTGACCAGATGCACCTGAGTATCATGTTGCAGTGGACTAGTCCGAATGAGTCCCAACCCTACTGGCAGGAAATAACTGGCGGTTCATCCGCTGAACTAGTTGTTGATCGGATGGTGGGTTTGGAACCCCAGTTCAAGGTTTACCAGATTAAACCCCGCAAGTTTGTGCCTGACCCCATATTTCTGGAGGAAGTTTCCCTGGCACAACCAGCACTGGATACTCCAACCTATCGCAATGGCATGATGCTTGCTCGGCATGGATTGTGGTCACCCGCTCAACAACTGTTGAAGTCTCAGAAGTCCAAAAAGTGGTCAACTACCGCGCAAGCGCAATTGGATTTTGTTCAACTGCACGCACAGGTCACTGAGGCTCAGTCTAAGCAACCTTGGGCAACCCCCAGTCAACAAATTCTTGCCAATCTCATTGATGGTCGTTGGGCAGATGCTTTACTAGTGTTTCAGTCGTCTGCGCCAGGTAGCCCGGTACAGGAGATTGCCACTTTCCTCAAAAACGATTCTGGCGGTTTGTGGGAGCGTGTTGAAGCCGCTCTTAAGGTCAATCCCAATGATGAAAACGTAAAAGCTTGGGGAGCCTTGATTCTAGCAGCTCAGCAAAACCGTGCAAAAGCGATCGCCTGGTTAAGGCAGATTACCTTCTCCAATACCTTCGTATCAACAGCCGAGACATTTACAATCAATAGCCAGTTTTACGAACTCCTCGACCACCTAGAAGGCACCTTTACAACTGCCTCCGGTGGTGATTCGAGTCAAATTGTCGGCACTGCACAAGTTATTCAAAAAGTCAATGAAACGGATTGGCGTCCACCAGAAAACAAAAACACCGGACTCGCAATCAGAAACATCTCGTCCCAATCCCCAACCTTGCAACTAGAGCCACAGCAAGTTTGGTATCAGGTACAGGTAGCTGCTTTTAATGATGGTCAACGCTGGAAGCAGCCGCCGTTTTCTGATTTGCCAGTTCCAACTGTTGCCTATGGTTCGCAGTTATGGAATTATTTGGGCTTAGGCGCAAACTCCCGCATCCAGATTACAGCCTGGACGGTTGAGGGAACTCAGGAATCAACAATCGCAACAATCAAAGCGGCTGTTTACCGAGACGGTAGCCTTCAGCTATTAGCATCCGGTGAACCACTGCTTTCGACAACGCAAGGCACTGCCAACAAGACTCGCCTCCTCGCTCACACAGAAAGCTCACTTCGTTGGTTAGAGCCAGTGTCCCTTAGTTTTTGGGATCTTAACCAGCTACAGCCTCAATGGGTATCGGCAATCCTCCCAGTACTCTGGCGCGAGTTACTCAAGAGTGGTCAGCTCAAATCAGGAGAATTTCCCAGCTTAACGGCAATGCTCAGCGAAATTGGGCATTGGTCAGTTCGACCAATTGATTTAACAGGGAACAAGCAGCCAGAAGCGGTGCTAACGCTTTACGAAGACCTCTCTGGAGCCTCCCAAAAGCCAGATGTTACACGACCGATCAACGACAACCAGTTGTACAAGCCCCGTACACTAATCTTTTCTGATACAGGCAGCTTAATCTATAGCGAATTTTCCAAAGATGCACAAACCTCACTAACCGCGCTCGCAGATTTAGGGGATGGTGGTTCTGCGGCTTTAATTCTCAATAGTTCAAACGCCTACAACCTCAAGCGCTGGTCAGTTGAGCGTCAGCGTTTTGAGTAGGACGAACTCTCCTTAGTCATAAGTGGAAGAATCTCAATCATCTTTAGGGATTTCGCCCTCGCTTCGTGGCATTTGCCTCTGTGGGGTTTTTATCGAGTTCTGTAGGTATAAACGAAGGTATGACAACAAATGTTAAGAGAATAAAATCCTCTTCCCTTCTGCCTTCTGCCTTGCCTCAATAGCAAATATTAATGCCGCCCTTCTTAAAATAATTAAGCACCCCCCAGTTTACAAAAAAATGAAGGGTGCATTTAGATTAGTTACAGAGTGCTTTGTTGAATCTTTTACACTATCGCTTAGCGTAATAGTCTTCAAAAGTCTGATAGCATTCCTCAGCAGAATAGAGATGACATTGCTGAGTAATCTGCCTCATGAGAGACCAAGAGAAGCTACACTCCCGCAGTTCACCACCCCACTTTTCTTGGAGACTGCGATGAGCTAACCGTAAGTTATAGGAAGGAATCGCTGTAGATAAGTGATGAGGGATGTGAACATTGATGTCATGGCACAGGAATTCTACCCAACCCGGATAATCGCAATGGACAGTGCCAAATAGCTGAGATTGAGCAGCGTTCCAATTTTCAGCCGGAATGAATGGAATGTCAGGTGCTGTGTGGTGGACGATTGTAAAGGTACTCATCCAGAAGTGGTAAACCATCCAGGGTAATAGCCAGAATTTGACGAATCCCCAAATGCCAGTTGTAGCAATGAGTAGAGGAAATGCGATCGCAGCACAACCTAGCACAACCAACACCGAAAACTTTACCTGAGAGCGCTGTTTACCCTCAAACTTAGTCCAATTAAAGTGCAATCCTGCCCAATGCACGATTGAACCTACCCACCAACAACCATTGAGAACGAAGCGATACAGCCACTGCATCCAGGGAACTTGGTTTGCGAAAATCTCTGGTTTAACCGGTTGCCATGCATTGTCTTCATCTAGCTTGTTGGTATGAGCATGATGGTGATTGTGCAGAATTCGCCAACTGTGGAAGGGATAAATGAGTGGCAAAAATGCCAAATGCCCCACAAGGTCATTAACCCAACGTCGGTTAGCAAACGAGCGATGACCACAATCATGACCAATCACAAAAAAACCAGTCAGTGCTGTGCCAGTGAAAATCCACAAAGGGGGTAAAAGAAACCAGGGGGCTAATGCCAAACCCCAGTAACCCAAGCAAACCATTAAGACATTCACAATCAACAACGTCCAAGCTTTGCGACGGTTTTTCTCAAAAACCTCACGCGGCAGAGTCCGCAAAATGTCTTTCAAGCGCAGGGGATCAGCATTAGCTGTAGAGGCTGAGCTTGGGATTGTTTCTCTATTTACCGATATAGTCATGAAAAGGTTAACTTCTCCAGCATTCAGTTGAGTAAATCACGAGTATGTAGGTACACAAAAAACCTGCCAGGTTACACACTCTGGCAGGCAGTGTTTTATTATCTGCCTGATAGTTGAGTCAGTAATATCACGAGCAAAAACACCCAGCAGGGTTTCCAGGGTTAGGGGTAGTACATCTGACGACAAAATCTTCTACTGCCCCTGAAGACTAACATCAGGCTGAACGGAGTCCAGCCGTTGCTTTTTGAGTATTTGCAACTGCCGCAATAGGGATTCAACCTCTGCTTGTAAATGCAAGTACTCAACTTGTTGGTCAGCCTGATAGAGAGATTTCATTAATCTAATCAGGCGGGGGTCGTCAGTTGCGACTGTCGAGCTATTTCTTATGGCTTGGGAGTCACCGATTGAACTTGGCGAGTCGATTAGACCAGATGAACGAGTTGACATTAGCTCTTTATAGTTATTTCTGCTTACTCACACCACTGGTCATTGTAGTTCAAACATCAAGCTTTGTTACATTGAATATGCCGATTTTCTAGCTGCTTGAATAGGGAGTAGGGGAGAAGGGGAAACTTGGTTGGCATGTTGCTTAAGATCTGAAGTGCAATGCTACTTGACTGGATTCGTTCTTAAGTTAGCCAGCTTCGTCTTTGCTCAAGCCAGTGTGAAGTTTTTGCATATCTCCCTTGGAGTGAGAAATATAAACACCAGTAAATAACCTAGATAGTCTGGCAGTACCTTATGATCAGATGCCTAAGGCTGAGGTACAACGTCTTGAGGATGCGATCGCTCTAATTGACTGACAATGAAATCACTGTCCTCTACCAGCTACATATACCGACTCGACCAGATTGGGAACCCGTTGCAAGTGCCATTACTCGCTGGTCTTGCGGATGTCTACGTTGATGGCAAGTATATACTATCTACCAACATTGCTACGGGGCCGACCAAAGGACAGATGGAGTTAAGGTTAGGGGTTGAGCAAGCTATCAAAGTTGCCCGGAACATGAGCTATCAGGAAGCTCGGTACGGCGAAACACTTGTTGCCTTCAATGAATTGCACCACCAGATTCAAATTGATAGGGCTAACTGTCTATCTAGAGAGGCTCGAATTGAAGTACGGGAACGCCTCCCTATCTCTGGAGAAGATGCAAAAGTGGATATTCAGAGCGATCGCGTCTTACCTGAGTGGGAGAAGTATGAACAAGAGGAGCGGGGTGTACCAATACGGGGTGGTTATCGCTGGCGGGTGCAACTACCTGGTGGCGAACACAGAACGGTATCGGTGCAATACACCATTAAGACATTTGTAGATAGTGAGCTAGTTGATGGGAATCGACGGGAGTAAATGTAGTACACCTTGAGTGATGTTTTTGAGAACTATGGAGCATCGAAGAGAGACTTTTGCTATGCAGCCAGAACCCTTACAGCAAATCATGGGCTACTACATTGAGGATGCTAAAAAATATCTCCAAGTGATCGAGCCGCATTTGCTAAATCTGCCAAGTACCATTGAAGACCCAGGAATAGTGAGTGAGCTATTGGGTGCTACTCGTTGCGGTATCGTTGGCGCAGCAAACTTACTCCCTATCAATAGCCTTCACATCAGTAGTATTCATAAAATTGGCTTTTGTTTAGTAGACTGTTTCACGGTTTTCCAGCACGAGAGGCGACTCAGGGTTGATCAAAAGCTAGAAGATTTATTAATGCAAGTGTTTTACACCCTCAATTCATTGATCGAGCAACTGAGGGAACCCTCTCGCTTAACGGAGGCTCAGGCTAAGCAAGTTATGTCAGAGATAGAGTTGATTAGAGAGGCTCTCATGGCTCACGTCAATTGGTTAGTGAAAGAATCGCGTAGTGATAACTCCCTAGAAGTCCCGCGCTTGCCAGATTCAGCAGATGATATTTCCTCTCTGGAAGATTTGGAATCACTGATCGATGAACTCTTGTTAGATAGTTCGTCAGCCTAAGTTATGGCAGACGGCAGACGGCAGACGGCTTTTATGTTTATCACAAGTACGTGGTTGTTTGGGTCCTTAAATCTGTCCTAACCTTTATGGCTACAGCTATATTCAAAAGCGATCGCACAAGCACTTGTTAACCCAAATTTGCGATCGCTCTTAACAATTCAATAATTAATCCTAGATGCACCAGTTTCCATCGTTACACTTCTAGAAAACCGCCCTTTAGTGCGGCGAAGTGGCAAAGCTAGCTTGTCTCAAGGGTTAGTGAGTCAGCCGAGAGAAAGTGGCATCTGGGCTTTGAGATAAATCTCTTCGTAAAGTATGTAGTTTTTTTTTCACTTCCAAATGAGCCTCAAGCTTTACACGATAATGGTTAATGTTCCATCACCCTATCAGTTGCCAAGCATTAGCTATAGATTATCCCCTAGCCTCGGTTCAGAACGATTGTAATTAACTTTGCTACTGTAAGTAGGCAAACCTGTTATCAAGCCAACTTAACTCAGACGAAATTAACTAACTTAACTCTTTTTCTTCAAAGTCTTCTTAGAGCATCGACTGCGGCAAACTTTGTAGAACTCGATTCTTTTGCTCAGTTGGCTCAGAGTAGCTAAAAGCCTTAGAGCTTTGTTTTTATCTACTCTGAGCCAAAACTCTGGAAACAATCTTACAAAATAACTGTATTAAACTATACAAGAAACTTCAGAGTCTAAATAGGCAAAACTTTAAGTTATTTGAAGCTAAATCTATATAGCGCGTCTAAATCATTTGTACAACCAACTGGCTTCATTACCTAATACTTGATGTTTGTGAAAAGTTTTTGGCTTGTAACTCTTAAGTTCTGACCTTTGCTTTTTCTGCTTTACCTGAGTTGTACGACTCAATTAGACGCGCTATAGTTTTTGTCTACCTGAGTGCAATGGCTTCAATTTATGAGTAAATTCAACTACGAATTAGTATCAACTACTACATCCAGTCAAGCTATTAGCATACTTGAAACTATACCTGTTGAAGTAAGGACATGGGCGGCAAGCATCCCCTTAAATCAACGTCACTATATTTTATCGCTATTATTTCATTTAATATCTGAAAATGCTCCAGAAACCAAGGCTGAGATTCTAGATGATTTTACAGCAGATAACTTAGTAGTAAAAATCCTTCAAGACCAAGTACCAGAACGACTAGTAAAACGATATTTAAAGAAGTTCCATATTAATAAGGAGTTGGATGAATATGTTCTAAAAAATTATGTTAAACAATTTTATATTCATTCTAGCCGTGATTTAAACCAACAGCCTTATTTTTATTTGGATTCGGTTATTCAATTAGTTCACAATGCAGAAGAACGTAATAAGTTCTTCTATTATATTTTAGGCTGCGAAATCTTAAAAATGATGTTTCAAATGAGTTGGTTGCAGCATGAGCAATTGTATCAACTACAGAAGCATCAAGAGAGTTTTTTGAAGACATATATTAAACCGATTCAATATGCTCATAAAATCAATAAAATCATTGTTCCTAGACATGAAAATGTGTTTTTTGCTAAGCGTGATTACTTTATAAAAAAACCAAGGATTAAAAGTGAAAAATTAAATAGCTTAGTAATAGATACGTTTACGACCTATACGGTAACTAATTTAGGTTTTTTAATTATTCATCACCTCAATTTTTTGGTTTTTGATTATGACTATATTTATAATTCTGAGCCAGAAGGCATTTTTACATAATAGTTTGAATTGGGGGCGGAAATCCTCTAGCTCTAAGTCTTGGTAGGTTCACTAGCTACACATGGAACCTCCTCAGAGTGTTGTCCTGAAGACGGCATCGGGCGGTGTAGCCCCGTAGATACAGGGAGCCAAGCCTAAAAGAGAATTAAATTATCGTGTGAATGTGGACACTTGAGAGTGTTTTTGATAGCTTGATAATGGGTGTAAATGTGAAAATCAGCAGCCTACCTAGAGTGCATCTTTAAAACGCTTAAAACTGACTGCTCCATTTGGGCAGAAATCTAGTCTCTAAGATAGATAGAGTTTGTCGCTTCTACCACAACACAGCTTAACCTAACTTCTGCCTGAATTCACTCCTGACTAGCCTGTAAAAAAAAGCAATATAGATGATTGGCTAAACACTGTAAGCCACCGATAAGGTGTACGCTGTCAGTACTGACTTAGCAGCAATTTGGGAACACATTTTGGGTGTTCAATGCAACTTAGTCATGTATCGAAGTGTAGTGACTAAGGCACCACAGTCTAGCAATCCTTTAGAAATGCTTGAACTATCACTGACATAAGGTAGTCACTTCATGATGGACTAACAGACTTAAGCTTTCAAGTTAATCCAAACAATGCTCATCCGCAGGGTGATGCAATCAACTCTCAATGGCGCAACTTCCTAAGAGTTTGCCCCAGTCTATATTGTGCAAGGATTTTGAGGATAACTACACATGAGTAAAATATTGCTTGTCGAAGACAACCCTTCTCAGATGGCGTTGATGGAGAGTTACCTACGTGAGAGCGGTCATATCGTCATTCGTCTATCTGATCCCAAGAGCGCTTTTAATAAAGTAATAGAACAACAGCCTGATCTCATTGTTACAGATGTTGTGATGCCTGGAATGAGCGGATTTGAGTTGTGTCGTAAACTCAAAAACAATACAGCTACGGCTAATATTCCTGTTATCATTTGTTCTTCTAAAGATCAGGAAATTGACCGCCTCTGGGGTATGAAGCAAGGGGCAGCCGCCTACTTGACCAAACCCTTCTCACGAGAACAGCTACTTCGTACCGTTCAATTAGCTGTGGTGTGAACTACCACTCATCCTTCGGCGCATAGTCTACTTGTTTGGAGTGATTAACAGTTTGCCAACCATAAAAGGTTGAGATTTTCACTCCAGAGCCATCAACAGAAGGAATACCATACGGGATTTCTCCATAGTTGTCATTCATGTGCGCCATGAATACAGGTAGCGTTCTGGGTTCGTAGTCTTCTGGTTTATCTGCCCTGAAAAAGGCTAACTGACAAGGCATAATGCTTAGGGGTAAGTTTAGTCCTAGATTTGCCAGAAGCAATTGCGTCCAACTACCTGTAGTAATCACCAACTTGGCAGCAGAATAGGTTTCGAGTTCAGTTCAGACTTCGACGCGATCGCTTTTGCACGATACTTGAATAACCGGGGTAGTAGCTTGTATTACCGCCCCCCTTTGCCTGTGCCAAACGGATGTGAGCGAGACACCGTAAGATTGTGCCATAACTTAACGGCTGCTATGTTGCTTAATCTGTAGTTCTATTTCCCAGAATTTAAAAGGTTTTCAACCCGCCGAGAAAGAACTACCTGAATATGCTTTTTCCTAGCCTGGGTTGACAGTTCACTAAGCTGTTCATTTAGAGAAACACCAGACCTCAAGTTATTTAGAAAGCCTGTAAATCCTAGAAAAGCTAGTTCACAGATTGCTTGATGGCTAAACTTTCCATAAAAATAACCACCGTGAACATTTATGTTTTCAGAGCCACGTTTGAAAAAATAAGCATTAATTAGCCGAAAGTAATCCCAATAATTCAGAACAGGTTTTCTAAGCGCATAGCTAACTATCCCCTCCGATTGGCTTCCTTCTTGAAGTGTGAAGTCCGTATAGTCTGTGCAGTCAAAATAGGTAAATAGATCTGCAACTGGCAAATCTTCAACTAAATTTGACTTATCTTTTTCAACTGTATTTGGAGGTCGTAGTTCAGTTAAATTTCTATGTTCCTGATTTGAAACACGAATTTCAAGTTCTAGATAAGGCTTCGTAAGCGCTCCATTTTTTAAATTGACTATTCCATAGTCTTGCTCTTCCAGTTTCCGAACTCGACGGTCATCTTTATTCTCAAAACGCCTAGCTGTTAAATTACCTAGTCTATAACCACTGAAGCGGGTTCTTGCTGGAAAGCTGAAATAATTTGCGGCTGTTGAGGCAAGACGTAATGCTAAATCTCCCTCATTACTGAAGACATAAGCTTCCTCACATCGACGTAGAGAAGACCTTAAAAAATTGCTTCTCCGAGGCATGATCGATTCTGTGGGAATATCAGGCGCAACTAGAATTAACCTACCCAGAGAAAAAACACGACCAATCTCTGAAGAGGGATTCTTTTGAATTGAGTTTGGATCAAACACGTCAGAAAGGATGCGTATCGTGTTTGTAACTACCATGCATCCCATACTATGACCGATGAAATTTAATTTAATCTTAGGAATTTGGTTGATGATTTCTTGTTCTATTTCTGCTTTCTGGTTTGCCTTCTTCCAGAGTGCCATTCTTTTGGCTCTATCTGCAGCTTGCCATGCTTCCTTAGTTTCTCCAATCTCATTGAGTAAATCTTCTGTTAGGTTTTTGGTTTCAATGAGATCAAAAAGTTTAGTTTCAAATACGGCTTGGTCGAGTTGCCTCAGTAACTCAACTAAATCTAGAACACCATAGTTAGTTGCTCGGTAATTGTCGCGCAAGTAGGTAGCCAGTCTTAAGGCAATTAGAGCTAAAACTATAGCCAAAGAAGCGACAAATAGAATGAGAAGGAGTACTAGTAAAGTTTGGGGAATAACTGGACTATAAATTGCAACTGCACCTATTAATAGTCCCAGGAATAGTACCCAAAGCGGCAATCGAGGCAGTAAGGGAATAGCATCTCCTAATTTCAGGAGAACTAGCGTAGCAAAAATCGCAAAGATGCCAATCGATAACAATACGGCTAAAGCAGAAAAGGTACGAGGTTGTACAAGTATTAATACGGTTGTAATGATGCCAAGTACTAAGGCACTACTGAAAATCCCTGTTAAAAGAGTCGGTAGCGACTTAAGTGCGTATCCTAGTTTATCTTTAAACGCAATAGCTTTTTGGTTAGAAGGCTCACGATCAGGCTCATCTTTCATCGGGTTTTCAGAGGGCCAACAGTACCCAAGAAAAACTGAGCTTTTTGGTTGACAAATACTGGTAGCGTACTTGTGAATAATTCTAAAACGCTCTTTTGCATCAGAGCGTTTAGTCCCATAACCATGTATTGATACCACAATTTGTGGGTTGTCACTTTCTGCCAAATACCGCGCCATTTCTCTAAGTGACTCTTCTACTGAAGTATTTGGATAGGTAGGTTCATCTTCGACGTTAATGGATGCCGTACTTGTTACATAGTATCCAAGAAGATCTTCGGTAAAGCCCTGAATTGGATCAATAGAGAATGCTGAATCGGTCATCGGTTTATTCTTGCTGCAAGTCTAGGTATTGAGTTGATGAAAGGAAAGAAGATAAAGACTACTCAACTTAGCTTGCCAGGTTGACCACTTGCTGCTACCTAGTTGACTAAAAGTTTAAAAGAAAGCTTACTTAAAGCAACCTGGAAGCGTGAGTTGATTTACCTTTAGTCACCCCTTTAAAAATCCTGAATGAGCTATACAATAGCTTGGATTCATTTAGACATAAAAACCTACGCTATAGCAGATTTGAGACATAATTTAGCATAGAAATTTACACAGTCTAAACTCGCGATCGCATCTTCTAAGGTACTCCCAAAAGAAGCGATCGCAAAATCCAAACCGTACCAATCCCAGTTAGCATTGCCAAAATCAAGTTGCCACTTCTGATTGCTACTACAACTGTTGCTAGTGCGGCACCTACCTCAGCTAGACTCTGCGTTAGTACGGTTGGTGCAACGATAGAGATAAGAACAGCACCGGGAATCTGATTTAACCAACTCCTCATCCGATTGGAAAGAGTGACTCGGTTCATCAGCCATAGCCCAGCAATACGGGTGGCATATGTCACTACTGCCATTCCCAAAATTACCAGAAGCGTTGTTGAATCAATCTGCATCACGTATCGCCCCCACAGAACTCCCAGCGATTCCCCCTAGCAGGATGTACCACTTACCTGGTAACCAGTAAGCCGTAGCCACAGCAACAATTGCCGCCACAGTCCAAGGTAAAAAATTGGATTTACCCCGCCACAGCGAGACTAGCAACACAATAAATACGGCTGTAAAGGCAAAATCTAAGCCCCACTGTGCTGGATCTGTAATCTTACTGCCAAGCAGTTGCCCAACAACTGTTGAACTAACCCAAGCGATAAACGTCATTAAGCCAGTTCCTAGCAAAAAGCCAGCATTGGGTTTTCCTTTGGCAAACTCAGCCATCGTTAGCGCCCAACTTTCATCGTTGAGGAAGAAGAAACAACCGTAAGCTTTCCAGGTAGGCAGTTTCAAAAACCAAGGGCTTAAGGAGGCACTCATCAAGATGTGTCGCAAGTTAATCACCAACGTGGTGAGAAGGAGTGTTGCAATCGGTAGTGGTGAGTGCCATAACTCCACCGCAATAAACTGGGATGCACCTGCAAAAACCAAACTACTCATTAAGAACGCTTCAACTAAGCTTAGTCCCGCCTGACGCGCAAGCACACCGAATGAAACACCATACGTGAAGATAGAAAGCGCCAGGGGAAGACTTCGCTTAATCCCAGCGATAACACCACTCCAATCAGCGGCTACTGGTTCTTTCATGAGACTGCAAAGGTTAAGTTAAGTGGATTACATCTTGCAGCTTAGGTAGTCTAAGTTAAGCCGTCTTGTACATTATTGCTCCCAAGGTAGTATTGCCTTAGCGTGACTTAAGAGCTTAAGTCAGTGCCATTCTATTTATTTCACTCGTTGCAATATCGTTCGTTTTGGGTCAAGAATTTTTTGACCAACACCGGGAAACTTAACAGCAATACTAATCTTGCTTCCTGAACCGAAAACATGCGTCACTTCGCCAGTACCAAAGAAATCATGAATCAGCAACTCACCAACTTTCCAGTCTGCTGATTGTTTTGTTGAGCGTTTAGTCGTTTGCTGTCTGGGTTCTGTAGCTGAAGTCAGAGGTTCACTACTGGCTTTAACTTTTACTAGTGTGCTGCTGATGAGTTCTTTCGGTATTTCTCCAAGGAACTGAGAACGTACAGCCGCTTCACGATTACCATAAAGCCGACGCTCACGAGCATGGGAAAGATACAGTTGTTCTTGAGCGCGGGTAATGCCGACATAACACAAACGACGTTCTTCTTCCAATGCCGCAGGGTCATCCATTGAGCGGAAGTTAGGGAATAACCCTTGCTCTAACCCTACCAAAAAGATTACTGGAAATTCTAATCCTTTAGCTGAGTGGAGTGTCATTAGAGAGACGGCTTTTTGCCCATCTTTTAAGTCATCCAAGTCTGAGGCAAGGGAAGCGTTGGCGAGAAACCCTCCTAAGCTTGTATCTTCGTTCTCTTCCTGAAATTGGAGAACAGCGTTATAAAGTTCGGAGACGTTTTCTAGTCGGTTCTCAGCTTCATCAGTGCCTTGTTTTTGCAAGTCCTGAACATAACCTGACTCTTCCATAATCCCTTTGACAATTTCAGCGGCTGAGAAGTTCTCAACTTGCTCTTGCCACCGTGTAATTAAATCAGCAAAGCTATTAACACCCTTGGCTGAACGTCCCGCTAGAGTAGCCACTGAGGTTTTGTCGCTGAGGATTTCCCACAAGGGGACACCTAATTGTTGTGCAGCACCAACAAGGTTATCAATCGTCGCTTGACCAATGCCGCGTCGGGGGGTGTTAATAATTCGCAGAAGGCTAACCGTATCATCCGGATTTGCGATCGCTCTTAGGTAAGCCAACGCATCTTTAATTTCTTTCCGGTCATAGAACTTTAACCCACCAACAATAATGTAAGGAACTTTACCTCGCAAGGCATCCTCAAAGGGACGAGATTGAGCATTAGTACGGTAAAGGATGGCAAAACTTCCCCAGTCCAGTTCCGGGTTTTGTTCTTCCATTTTACGGATTTGGTTCACAACAAAGTGCGCCTCGGCAACTTCATCGTCTGCTTTGTGACAATAAATTTGTTCTCCGATACCGCGTGTTGCTTTCAGTACCTTATCAATACGCTGGGTGTTGTTCTCAATCAAGTAGTTAGCGGCTTGGAGAATGTTTTCTCTAGAACGATAGTTTTCCTCCAATTTCACCATTGTTCGAGTATCATCATCCGGCAAGCCATCACCAAAGTCTTCTTGAAATTCTAATAAGATGGTGTAGTCTGCCATCCTAAACGAATAGATGGATTGGTCAGCATCTCCCACTACAAAGATTGAGCGATTTTGCCAATTCCACTCACTCTTTCTCGTTTCTCCATTGGTAACAAGTAAGCGAATCAAATCATATTGAATTCGATTTGTATCTTGATATTCATCGACCAAAATGTGTTGAAATTGTTGATGCCAATACCCTAAGACAGATTCATTCTGTTGGAATAGCCGGACGGGTATCAAAATCAAGTCATCAAAATCAAGAGCGTTGTTAGCCGCTAGTTGGTCTTGGTAAGAACTATAGACTTGAGAAAGCACTCGCCCTTTGTAATCAGGCTGATTTTTCTCAATATCATTAGGTGTTAAACCTTGGTTTTTCGCGTTACTAATGGCGTAGCGCATCGAACGAGGGTTAAATTTTTTATCGTCCAGGTTTAACTGTTTAGTGACAATATTTTTAACGAGACTCTGGGCATCTGATTCGTCAAAGATAGAAAAACTACGTTTCCACTGATGTCCTTTGTCGTCTTGATATTTATTGATATCGAAACGCAGAATCCGCGAAAATAGGCTGTGGAATGTACCAATCCACAACGGCTTGATGTAGGTTTTGTAAACACGCGATCGCAACTGGACTTGCTCCTCGGCTGGCAGTAGTTCCAAGCGTTGACCGTGTTTTGAAAGCGCCAGTTGTTGAGCGAATACTTTCTCAATCCGCTCTTTCATCTCCCGTGCAGCTTTATTAGTAAAGGTTACCGCGAGGATATTTTCCGGAGCGACCTTGTGCTTGAGAATTAGATTGGCGATTCGATACGTTAGCGCCCTCGTCTTGCCGGAACCTGCGCCAGCAACTACAAGTAAAGGTCCGCAGTAATGTTCGACAGCGCGACGTTGGGAGGAATTGAGGTGGCTGAGGAAGTCAGTGGTTTGAGTCATGGCGACGCGAGGCGACTGGGTACCGTCTTTGGAAGAGAGTCTGTTCTAGTCCAAGGTATCGTATCTTCTCACAATACTGTATGGAAAAAGGCGATCGCCTAGCGCTGCTGCAAGCAGAACGCTTCTCAGCACAGGTGTAATCCCTACCCCAGACGTGTTTGTACATCGGAGTCGATAATAGGGATGAGATAAGTAGATTAACTTAAAAAACAAACATATTGACCTAACCCCCCAACCCCCTTCCCTACCAGGGAAGGGGGAGTCAGGTTACCCACTCAAGAGCAGGAGAGGGGCTAGGGGAGAGGTCAACGTTTAACGTTCTCTTGAGTTGAGTTACTTACCAACAAAAAAACGCACAGATGTAGAGTGCTAACCAGGAACACAAGAGCCAATTCGTAGGGAAGCAGCACAAATTGTGATGATTTCTACACAAGTGAGTGAGCTTGAACTGGAAGACTTTCAAGGCAAGGTTACCCAAAATGTTGTGCTACCTAATGTAAGTTGGCAGACCTACAAAGCCTTACTAGCTGACATGGGCGACCATCGTGCCACCCGTCTCACCTACAATCGGGGAGTCCTCCAAATCAAGCTGCCATCCAAGCTTCACGAAATTATTAATCAGTTGTTGGCAAGAATTGTCACTACTTTAACTGAAGAACTGGATTTGGATGTGATCAATTTGGGTTCGACAACCCTAGAGCGAGAGGAACTCGATCAAGGCGCAGAACCAGATACGTGTTTTTATATTCAAAATGCTAACCAACTCCAAGGACTCGATCCTGAGATTCCTGAAAATTTGCCACCCGATCTGGTGATTGAAGTCGATATTACGAGTCCTTCCACCCGCAGAATTGAGGTTTACCAAGCGTTAGGTATCCCTGAAGTTTGGTGCTACACGAAAAAACAGGGTTTGAAAATCTATCACCTGCAAATCGATGAGTGCGATCGCAACTATGTCGAGTCAGCATTTAGCCTCGCCTTTCCAAAGGTGTCTGCTGCGGTACTCAACCAATTTTTGCTTTCACGCCAAACTCAAAACGAAAATACGGTAATTCGTGCTGTCCGAACTTGGATTCAAAGTCAGGTTTCTTGATTCGTGCACAAGGTCTAATATTCTATTTACCTTGCTGTGGAATGGAAAATCTAGTAATTATAATCAGCACTAAGACTTGTGGCAGGACTCTGAGAATAAGATGATAGACACACCAACGATTAAATTCACATTTGCGGTTAATGACCCAGAACTAGACGATGAGGAACGGCAAGAGACAGCGCGAAAGCTTCTGCGTGAACTGCGCCAACTCGATGAAGTAGAAAATGCTGACTTTGCCAAAGACTCGGACTTAGAACCGGGAGCTAGGTCAGTCCTAGCAACTATAGTGGGAGTTCTAACGGCTGAAGTTAGTATAGAAAACATTCAGAAGGTTTTGGGCTTTATTGGCGATCGCATTCCGAATAAACCCGTCGTTATTAAAGTAAAAGTGGGCGAACAGGAAGTCGAGATTGAAGCGAAAAGCCGTAAGGAGTTAGAAGACGCCGAGCAAGTTGTTCGTCAACTTTTAGAACAGATGCAAGAATCTGACGATGCCTAAGAAAGTAGCACTGCTGATTGGGGTCAGTCAGTACGAGGCAGGTTTGCCTGCACTTCCGGCTGCTCCCAATGATGTGGAAGCAATGCGGCGTGTGTTGCAAGACCTGAACATCGGTGGTTTTGATGAGGTGGAAACCCTGATTGACCCCGACCCAGTTACCATGCAAATAGCCATTGGCAAGCTGTTGAGAGGTTGTCAAAGGGAAGACCTTGCATTACTTTTCTTTTCGGGTCATGGCATCACTAATGATGATGGCAGACTCTATCTGACAACTCGTATCACTGATGAAGCCGCATTCAAGGAAACGTCTGTACCCGCTAGTTTCGTACATGACGTGATGAATGACAGTCGGTGCAAGCGACAGGTCGTTATTCTCGACTGTTGCTACAGTGGTGCGTTTGCGGCAGGCTGGCAGCCTAAAAGCGGTGGTGCTGTTGATATTAAACGGGAGTTAGGGGGCGAAGGACGAGCAATTCTCACCTCTTCAACTGCCTTGCAAAAATCCTTTGAGCATGAAGGGTCGGGAATTTATACTCGCTTCCTAGTTGAAGGGTTGGAGACAGGAGCAGCAGACACAGATGGAACGGGTACAATTTCCATCTTGGAGTTGCACGACTATGCCAAGGAGAAGGTGCAGGCGGCTAAACCCGCGATGAAGCCAGAAATTTACTCGCACAAAGAAGGCTTCAATATTACCCTGACTCGTTCGCCTGTAAACGACCCTGAATTGGAGTATCGCCGAGAGGCTGAGAAATGGGTTAAGAAGCGTCAGGGTGAAATTTCTCGTATTGGTCGCACAGCTTTAAACAAGTTAGCAACAAGGTTGAAGGTATCGCCGGAAGTTACCAAAAGGATTGAAGCGGAAGTTCTAGCACCCTACGAGGAACACAAGGCAAATCTCAAGGAATACGAAGAGGTATTGATTGAAGCACTAGAGCAGGAATCTCCTCTGAGTGAAGTGACTCGCGAGGAGTTGAAATATTTTCAGCAAGTTTTGGGTCTGACTGATGAAGATGTAGCGGGAATTGAAGAGTCAATTCTTTCGGAGCAAGAAGCAGAAGAAGTAAAAACACATCCAAAAACATCTAAAAGCTCTGCTTTTTCTGATGAAGACACTCCAAAATCCCAAATCCCAAATCCCAAATCGGATGATCTTAGTTCTGAAAAGAATGTAGACTACACACGACTGCGGAATTTACTAGCAGATGGGAAGTGGAAAGAAGCAGATCAGGAAACTCTCGCTGTAATGCTTAAGGCAACAGGACGAGAAAAAGAAGGTTGGCTAAATATCGAGTCTATTGAAACGTTTCCTTGTACAGACCTCCGCACGATTGACCGTCTTTGGGTAAAATACAGCGATGGGCGCTTCGGTTTTAGCGTACAGAAGCGCATCTGGGAGAGCGTAGGGGGAAAACCGGGCAAGTACGATGAGGAAATCTACAAAAAGTTTTGCGATCGCGTGGGGTGGCGCTTGAAAGGAGAATGGTTAACCTACTCCCATATTTCTTTTTCCCTTTTCGTTGCCCATTCGGGACACCTCCCTTTTGTGCTGCTGGGGTTTGGTGTGGGAAGGAAGATTCTCTTCTCTCGCGTCGAGACTTGTAAAGTGTAGCATTTAAGGGTTTCAGTTTTTTATAAAGATTTGCTACTAAGACAAATTCCACGAAGCAACGCCCTTTCTAGCTTTCCGTTACCTGGCACCGCAACCGCTGCGAAAGCATGACTCCTGCCGCAGGCTGGTTATAACAATTAGCAAAGACAAACTTTTCTGCAACGGCTTGCACCTCCGAATCGGGTGCTTTCCACTGCGCCCAAGGTAAAGCCATCTGTCCCGGAGAAGACTTTTTCGGCTTTCCCTTAACCACTAATCTAGCTAATAACTGACTCCCCCAATGATTTTTTGACTCAGGCTTCGGCTGGGTTCTATATTTTTTACAAAATCCTCGATACTTGGCAGCACCTTCCTCCAGTGTCTTTCCCAACGCCAAAAATGCTGGATGCCACTGGGTTAAACCCTCATCGCTCAATCGGTCGTATATCCCGTAGTTGCTGAAATCATAGAAAAATCCTTGTTGCATTCCAGCCGCTTTTGGGTTGGCATGGATGTATCGCAGCGTATTTAATGCCCTTCGCTTATCAGTATTGGCAAACCCTGTACTGTGATAGCGCTTTTCCCAAAAATGCCCCGTCCGATTGAGCATTCGATTGAAGCACATGGCAGTGTACCAATTCAGCAAATGCATGATTTTGGGTAAATCTTCGCTTCGAGTCGGTTCCATCAAATAATGGACGTGGTTGCTCATGATGCAGAGAGCATAGAGTTTAAACCGCTACTTGTCTTGTGCTTTCTTAATCGCATAAAGAAATACCTGTCGGCACTCCAAGTGGGTTAGGCGAAACTCCCGATTATTGCAACGAGTCGTGATGTGGTAACAATATCCGGGTTGAAGCTGACGGGATTGGCGAGGCATTGGTAAAAGCAACACATCTGGTATCAGTACAAGAAGATAGCAGCAAAGTGTTTGTCTCTTTTGCGATCGCCTGGAGTCAACGGGAGCGATCGCACAACTACCCACAACACCTTACCGTTTTCTACCCGTTCGTTCTTTAGCTTTTTCATAAGCAGGGTCATGCTCATCAAAGCTAACCACATAAACCCGTTTAGGTGATGGGGTTTCGTAGACACGATACACCAACCGAAAAGAAACACCTTCCCAATCTATGTCCAAGGTACGATAATCCCTCAGCCGTCCTGTCAAAGCATGATTAGGCAACCCACTACAACCGTAAGGATCGGCAGATAGAATAGGACGGTATTCATTGAGAAAATTTGTTCTGAGTTCCGGTGGCAATGCTGGTAAATCTTCACTTATTACCAAGGCGTGAGTCTGGAAAAGATACTTAGATCTAATAGCCAATTTGCCTCCAGACCTAAGTTAACTTGAAGGAGTATCAGACTTTCCAGCAGCCAGTTGCTCGACATTTTGTGCAGCCTGACTCACCGTCATAATTTTCCAACCCTGTTGCCTCAAAGCTTCAATTTCCGGGTCAAACTCTTGCTCATCTTCTACGATAGTAATCCCAAAAGTTGGGTCATCTACGTCTACATAATCGTTAGGATCGGGTAGCCTAAGACCGCGTTGGGCCTCCCTGATAATGCGGCTAAACAAATCCCGATGCGCTTTGTGGTCAGTCGGAGCAACTTCAAGTTCCATCCGCAGACTCTGCAATAGAGACTCTAACTCGTCAAGCGTGTAAAAATGATGGCGAGTAATCTCTTCTACCTGCGAGTTACTGACTTCCATAGCTTTATCAGATGGTCTATTCAGTTTATCGTAGCAAAGTCAACCCATCTGCCTTTCAAGCTAAATCAAGGGACACACTTACCGTTACCTCTGAATCCTAAAAGAAGCGAAAAATTTGCGGCTTCCATCCGAATCCAACATAACCTTGCTGCTAAAGCTTCCATTGGGTAAACCAAACGCTCAGCCGCATCCAGACTTTTAGGTGACTGAAGTATGACAACCGAAAAAATTGCTCTAGTAACTGGCGCTAACAAAGGGATTGGATTCGAGATCGTCCGACAACTTGCACAAGCAGGATTTCAGGTATTTTTGACAGCACGCGATCGCCAACGTGGAGAGGAGGCGAGGCAAAAATTGCAACAGGATGGATTCAACGTCGCATTCCTGCAACTCAATGTGGCAGATGAAACGAGTATCGATCAACTAGCAAAGGAACTCGCATCGCAGATTGACCATCTAGATGTGCTTGTCAACAACGCAGGTATCCTTCTAGATGAATCAAATGCCTCAATCCTTGACGTGGAACCAGCAACAATTCTAGAAACCCTGCAAACAAACACAATGGGACCACTTCGCTTAATCCAGAAACTTGTCCCCCTCCTTACCAAAAGCGATGCCGGAAAAGTAGTTAATGTCTCCAGTGGTGGTGGTCAACTAACAGACATGGGTGATTGGGCACCTGCTTATTCCCTATCGAAAACCGCCTTAAATGCCGTGACAGGCATGATGGCATCAGCACTTAAGGATAAACACATCGTTGTGAACTCGATTTGTCCGGGTTGGGTTCGTACTGACATGGGTGGCTCCAGTGCTTCGCGCTCCGTTGAACAAGGGGCTGACACTGTAACGTGGCTAGCGACGGAAGCGCCCTTCGACTTAACGGGTAAATTTTGCGCGATCGAAAGGTCATTCCTTGGTAAGAATGAGAGGCTAATCGAGTCGCTTGGCGTAAGGCGATCGCAATTAAGATGACTCGATACCATGACGGAAATAAAACAATCAGGAGGAAGACGAGTGAACAACGTTGTTGGTTTTATCGGTTTAGGCAGCATGGGTTTGCCAATCGCCACGAATCTTGTTGATGGCTATAAGCTCCGAGTCTATAACCGAACACCTGAGAAAGCCCAATCGCTTGTAAATAAGGGTGCCGAATTAGCAAATAGTCCGGCTGATGTGGTGGAACCGGGTGGGGTTGTAATCTCAATGCTGGCAAACGATCAGGCTCTCGAAGAGGTTGTTTTGAGCGAAGGTGGCATCCTGGAAAAGCTTGGTTCTGGTGGCGTTCATATCTCAATGAGTACCGTTGCACCCGCTACAGCTCAGCGTTTAGCCCAACAGCACGAACAACAAGGCTCATATTACCTAGCAACACCTGTATTTGGGCGACCTGAGGCAGCAGCAGCACGGAAGTTGTGGATTTGCCTCTCAGGAAATGAAGCGGCTAAAGAACGAGTGCTACCGCTTTTGAATGGATTAGGGCAAAAAGTATTCGATTTTGGAGAGCAGGTTGGTGCGGCAAATGTTGTCAAGCTTACAGGCAACTTCCTCATCGTCTCAGCCCTCGAAGCGATGGCAGAAGCCTTTACTCTTGCTGAGAAGAATGGAATTGAGCGAACTCAGGTGGCTGAGCTATTTGGTCAAACCCTCTTTGCCTGTCCTATTTATCAAAATTATGGACGTGCGATCGCTCAAGAGCAATATGAGCCAGCAGGTTTCAAACTGTCTCTGGGGTTGAAGGATGTTGACTTAGTTTTGCAGACTGCCCAGGAAAGCCAGATGCCAATGCCCCTCGCCAGTTTAGTTCACGACCGTTTGATAGCAGCAGTTGCTAAAGGACGGGGAGAGATTGATTGGACAGGACTAGCGCTGGGTGTATCTGAAGATGCAGGACTCAAGTAAGCACTTCAAAATTCAAATTACCAAATTAGGAGAAAAAACTCATGATTGAGCTTTACTACTGGACAACACCAAACGGTCACAAGATTACGATGTTTCTTGAGGAAGCTGAATTGCCCTACACCATCATTCCCATCAATATTGGTACTGGCGATCAGTTTAAGCCCGACTTTCTCAAAATTGCTCCCAATAATCGTATCCCGGCGATTATTGATCGCGAACCTGCTGATGGTGGTGAGCCGATTTCGCTCTTTGAATCAGGTGCAATCCTGCTGTACTTGGCAGAAAAAACCGGGAAGCTGATTCCTTCTGATTTACGCGATCGCGTTGAAATTCTCCAGTGGTTATTTTGGCAGATGGGGGGACTTGGTCCAATGGCGGGACAGAATCATCACTTCAGCCAATACGCTCCAGAAAAACTCCCCTATGCAATTGACCGCTATGTGAATGAGACAGGACGCTTGTATGCTGTCCTGGATAAGCGACTGGCAGATAGAGAATTTGTGGCTGGCAACTATTCCATCGCTGATATTGCTGCCTATCCTTGGATTGTGCCTTATGAACGCCAAGGGCAGAAACTAGAGGATTTTCCAAATCTGAAGCGCTGGTTTGAGACGATTCAGGCACGTCCGGCGACGGTTCGTGCTTACGAGAAGGCAGAGGCATTTAAAAATCAAGCACTCGATATCGAACAGTCGCGCTCGTTGTTATTCAATCAGTCGGCAAAGACGGTGCAGCCCTAAACTTCGCGGCGAAATCCCATCAGTTTTGGTTTCTATGTGTGCCAAAAGACGGAAAAATGAAACCGTGAATTACTTCTTAGGGGACACGTTCCATTGCAGCAATAGTTTTAAGGTTAATACAATAGGGGCGCAAGGAGAAGAATAGAGTGAATCCACCTGCAACTATGAAGAAATTGCTAATGACTGCGCCATTTGTACTGGGTGTGATCGCTTTCGTTAGCTTTGATCTGCCTCAGTCAGCGGTTCTCGGCAAACAAAATCAGTCAACTTCAGCACAGCCGAAAGTAGCAGAGCCAAAAGCGGATGGTTTATTTTTATATGGCGAAGCTCCTCAGCCTAAGCAAACAGGTAAAGGGTATGTGGTATTTCAACGTGAACAGGGAAAAGTGGTAGGAGCCACGTACTTCCCTAGTTCCGAGTTTGAGTGCTTTACAGGTTCCGAAAAAAATAACACGTTAGATGTTAAGTCGGTGGGAGTTGGTGAACCCCAAATTGCGGCAACAAAAATCAATCTGTCAAACCTGCATCAAATTAAATCGATTAGTGCTGATGAGGAACGCTTAATCTCTGTCTGTAAGCAAGAAACAGCTTCACCTATCAACAAGTAACCTCGCTAATTAGTTAACCACTCTACACCGAGTACATAAAGTGAGCAGCATTGCTGGTTCGCTCCAGGCGATCGCATCTCACTCTCTGTGCAACTTGAGCCTCTCCATTAATCTCAGTACTGAGAGAATTAAATATTGATCCAGATACAATTTAATACAAATTAGCGATCGCTAAATCGTAACGGCAACGGGTAAGCGAACTGTAAAGGTAGACCCCTCGCCAACCTGACTTTTGACAACAATATCACCACCCATCATCTGGCAGAAATGGTGTGTTATTGCTAACCCCAAGCCAGTACCACCATACTGGCGGGTTGTCGAGGCATCTCCTTGGGTAAAGGCTTGAAATAAACGCTGTTGCTGCTCATCTGATATACCAATACCTGTGTCTTGTACACTAAAGTCAATCCAGGCTAGGGATTCTAGATTTTGGCTTTGCTCCTGTCCTATTGTTGATGAAGAGTGGGATTGTGAAAGACTGCAATCTTTGTCAGCTACAACACTTTTTAATTCTTGACTTGTAGAACTTACAAAATCATTTGGCTCATGGGTAATTGTCAGCGTTATTTTGCCCTGTTTGGTAAACTTAGCCGCATTGCTCAAGAGATTAAACAACACCTGCCGTAATTTCGTTGGGTCGCTGTACATCGTACCAAGCTGCTCATCACAATGAATCTCTAAGGCATTGCCATTGTTCTCCATCAATGGCTTGACTGTGGTGACAACGTTATTAATTAGCGTCTTTAGTTCAAACGTCTCTAGGCAAAGTGCCATTTTTCCGGCTTCAATCTTCGATAAGTCGAGGATGTCGTTGATCAGTTCCAACAAATGTTTACCAGCCTCGTTGATTGATTGCAGATCACTGATAAACTCTTGGTCATTTATCTCTAAATCCTGGACATCTAGTTGGAGAAGTTGACTGTAACCAATAATTGCATTTAAAGGGGTACGCAGTTCGTGGCTCATATTCGCAAGAAATCGGCTTTTGGCATGACTTGCAGCTTCAGCAACTTCTTTCGCCTGTTGCAGTTCTTGAGTACGCTCAGCTACCCGCTCAATGAGTTGATTAAGAGAAGTCGCGAGTGATCCAATTTCATCGTTAGTGGTAATAGGCGCTCTGAGACTAAAATTAGACTCCCTGGCTACCTCCTGAGCAACTTGAGTAACCGTAACAACTGGCTGAGAGATCGCACGACTGGTACGAAATGCTACAACAGATGCGATCGCAACCGATACCAGCATACTGAGGATAATAATCAGTTTCTCAAGCCCTTGTGCCTCCTCCATCACATTCCCCCCTTGCCGCTCTTGTGCTTGAGCTGTATTGAGGATAGTGGTCAATTCTGTACAGAGGCGTTCCAGGTTCATCGCCTCTTCCCCATGGATAATCAGCAATAGCTGCTTCTGTACAGACTCAACCTCCTCTGGCTTTGTTGGTTGTTGGTAGATGGGTTGTAAACTCGACTCTATGATTTGAACGTAGGAGTTTAAGCTCGCCACATAAGCTTGCAACAAAGCCTTTAAAGTGGTGGAGTCTGTTGCTAACCAGGCAGGATCACTTTCTATAAATCGTTCAATTTGAAGTCGTAGCTTCTTACTTCGAGCAACATTTCCAAGGAATTGAGCTTTTTCTGATTGCAAGTGTCCTGAATTCTCTACTACAGAAGCGAGGTGTGCGCTATGCAACTGCGCTCCAATAACCGCATCTTTGAAATTTCCCAATAGCTGTGCTTGCACATGGGCATCATTCAGTTGCTCAACGCCTTGTCCTTGGTAATAGTCCGCGATAATCAGTCCAGTAAGTGAGCCGATAAATCCAATGCCAATTGCGAGGAAATACCCGTAGCCAATTTTTTGGTGGATACGCCAGGAACCGGCTTTAGGTTTCCAACGTGATGTTAATTCTGAGGTTGGGAATTCGTTTGAGGGCTGAGCGGGGCAAAGCTTGTTAATCTTTGTGTTTCTGTCAGAAGCCGTTAGCTCTTGAGGTTGCATGGCGCAGAAATTCCTTACCCTCTTGTGAAAAGTGGCATCAATCCAGCCATTAAAATCGAGCTAAATCTAAGTTAAGATCTAGCTCAACTTCCTTTATAGCAGCAGTGAATCCTCCGCTACGAGGGTCAGGTTTAGTTTCGTAGTCGATAGCCCACACCCCTAACTGTTTCTATGCGATCGCTACCTAATTTCTTTCGCAACTGACCGACATAAACATCAATGATATTGGAACCCGGTTCATAGTCATAACCCCAAATCCGATTAGGAAGTAACTGTTCGGTTTGATACAAAAGCCTTCAGAGCTTCTCAATACACTGAGATGTTCTACAGAGGAAGCTTCAAATCCTAGACGCTCACTAAATTAATGGATTTGCCCAATGTACAAACCTACCTGCGACCTGCTGATCTAGAGTCAGTAAAAGACTGGCAGCAAGGATGGGCATGGTTAAGCGGAGGAACGTGGTTGTTTTCCCAAGCGCAACCGAACATCACAACGTTGGTCGATCTAGAGAAGTTTGGTTGGTCGGAGATTGAAGTTACACCCGATGGTTTAGCGATTGGTGCGGCTTGTATTCAAAATCAACTATTGGAGTTCTCTTGGCCAGAGAATTGGCAGGGGACAAAAGCACTAGAGAGTGCGGTTTCACATCTGGGTTCCTTCAAGGTGTCCCATATCGCAACAGTGGGCGGTAACATCTGTTTAGCTTTGCCTGTTAGTACCTTTGCCCCAGTGATGATAGCGTTGGGGGCAACCTATGAAATTTGGCATGGAGGTTTTGCCTATCGGGTTCGAGCTTTGGAATTCCAAACAGGTGTTCAGCAAACTATTCTGCAACCTGGGGAAGTATTGAGAAAAATCTGGATTCCTGCCTCTAACTTGGAATGGCAGACAAGCTTTCAGCGAATTTGTATGGCTAGTGATGGTTATGCGTTGTCTACTGTGGTAGCGGCGTTCAATTCTCAGTCAAACCAAGTGCGATTTGGGCTAGGCGCTTGTGTATCTACTCCTCGCTTAGTGGAGTTTACCTCTATTCCCACAGCCGGAGACATTGCTGATGTTCTTGATGAACAACTTCCCCTGCATGATTTTGTGGAAGATGACCGGGGAAGTGCCAGTTATCGCAGACAGATAACGCAAGTATTAATGGAGCGATCGCTTTTCGAGTTATGTCATCCCTAAACTTCCAAGTTAATGGTAAACCTCATACGGCTACCTGTTCTCCTGGCACTAGCTTGTTGAGTTTGTTACGCAGCCTTGGCTGGGTTGGGGTACATCGTGTTTGTGAGTCGGGGGATTGTGGTAGCTGTACTGTTTGGCTGGATGACAAAGCAATTCATAGTTGCATTTGCCCTGCTATGCGAGTGGATGGTCATACCGTTACCACCATAGAAGGACTGGCTCAGGATGGTCAACTTTCCCCAATGCAACAAGCATTTCTGGAGGGACAAGGGTTTCAGTGTGGGTTCTGCACTCCCGGCATGATTATGAGTGCCGAGAAGATAAGCTATGAGTCGGAAGCCGAACTTCGAGAAGCATTGAAAGGAAATTTCTGTCGTTGCACAGGTTATCAGGCAATTGTTGAAAGTATTCTGCTGTGTAAGGAATCAGAAGTAAGTAGGGGGGCACATCAGTACGCCCTTACATCTAACTCTCCCCAAGTTGGGCAGAGTATTCCTAAGCAAGATGGCCCAGCGCTAGTTACAGGAAAACCGTCTTATACCGCTGATTGGAGTCCATCGGGATTACTGCATCTTAAGGTTTTGGGATCGCCTTATCCTCACGCTCGTATCCGTAAAATCTATACGGATAAAGCAAAAGCGCTTCCTGGTGTGCAGGCTGTTTTCACCCATGAAGATGTTCTACGAATCCCCTATACTACAGCAGGTCATGCCGAACCCGTTCCCGATCCACTTGACCATTACCTGCTAGATAATAAAGTCCGTTTTGTAGGCGATCGCGTTGCGGCTGTTGTTGCAGAATCTCCTGATATGGCTACCCTCGCGTGTCAGTTAATCGAAGTTGATTACGAAATTCTGCCCCATGTAATTGACCCCGTTCAAGCAATGCAGGGGAATGTTGTTATTCATGATGAGCCAGAGTCGTACCAAATTCCCGATGCTCAACACAATATTGCTGGAAAAGTTGTTCTAGAACATGGCGACATTGAACAAGGATTTGCTACCGCTGATTTAATTGTTGAAAACACCTATTATCTTCCCGCCGTTCAACACGTTCACTTAGAACCTCATGTCAGCGTCAGTTGGTTGGACGAAGAGGAAACATTGGTGATTCGTTCAAGTACCCAAGTCCCATTTCATGCCCAACGAATAGTTGCTCAAATCCTTAACTTACCACTAGAGAAAGTTCGAGTTTATAAAGCTCAAATTGGTGGAGGATTTGGTAACAAACAAGAAATTCTTACAGAAGATTTGTGTGCTTTAGCAACACTGAAAACAGGCAAACCCGTGCAGTGGGAATTTACTAGGGAAGAAGAATTCACAGCAACTAATAGCCGCCATGCGATGCAGATTCACCTCAAAACGGGGGTAAAAGCAGATGGCACACTCGTTGCTCAAGCGATGGAAGCGATTTCTAACACAGGTGCCTACGGAAATCATGCCGGAACCGTGGTATTCCTGACAGGTTGTTTTCCTCTTGGTTTATACCGTTGCCCTCATCAGCGCTTTTATGGTTGGGGAATCTATACCAATACCATGCCAGCCGGAGCATTTCGCGGCTATGGTGCAACGCAAGGAACGTTTGCTGTTGAATCGCAGATGGATGAAATTGCCCAAAAATTAGGGATAGATCCTTTAGAACTGCGCTTGAAAAATATTATTCATCCCGAAGATGTAATCAAGCTCGGACGTGAAGAAGCGCATGATCATTTTCACTTAATTGGTAGCTACGCCTTACGAGAATGTTTTGAGAAAGTCATTGAAGCGTTAGATTATGTTCCTGGTACGCCACCTGTGGTAGATGGCTATCTTCGACGTGGGTTAGGGTTTGCCGTTTCGATGCAAGGTAGTGGTTTAGCAAAAATCCATAAAGCGGGTGTCAAACTATCTTTAAAAACTGATGGTCACTATGAACTAAGAAGTGGTTCTGTTGATGTTGGTACGGGTTCGGATACATCTTTGCGACAAATTGCGGCTGAGGTCTTGGGCGTTACTGTTGCTGATATTGAAATTATTACAGGTGATACGCACCAAACTCCTTATGATTCAGGTTCTTATGCCTCAGCTACAACGTATATATCTGGTCAAGCTGTGAATAAAGCGGCAAGAGAAATGCGATCGCATCTTCTCAAACTAGCCACAAAACGTTTGCAAACTCAACCCGAACTCATCACGTTTGCTGGTAAAACCGTGAAGGCAAATGAGCAAGAGATTTCCTTGCAAGAACTAGCTGCCTATGCTCAAACTCAGCAAGAATCTCTAACTGTAGAAGTTGAACACGCTGCCGATGAATCATCCCTAACTTTTGCTGTTCAGGGAGTTGAAGTTGAAGTTGATACTGAGACAGGAAATATTAAGGTATTGCGATGCATCCAAGCTATTGATATTGGGAAAGCGATTAATCCGAGAATTTGCCACGGGCAAGCAACGGGTGGGATTGTGATGGGATTAGGCTATGCATTATCGGAAGAACTGCGAATCGATGAGCAAGGACGAATACTCAATCCTACCTTGCGTACTTATCGGATTCCTACAGCAAAGGATGCACCGCCGATGGAAATCATTTTGGTAGAAAAAGACGATGCCTATGGGCCGTTTGGTGCGAAAGGGATTGGGGAGATTGGCACTAACTGTACAGCACCTGCGATCGCAAATGCTGTTGCCCACGCAACTGGTGTCAGGTTGACTCAGTTACCGATGACACCTGAACGAGTTTGGAGAGCGGTTAACAGTGGTTAGTCTTTAGTTAGTAGATTCAAACGTGCTTGAGAATCCGGCAAAACGGCGTTAGCAACTGGAAAAGGCAACTTGCTAGCCCGGAGGCAGACTTGCGATCGCCCCTAGGCTTGTCCTCCGTCTGCTACCAACCAATGATAGCGACACAGTATTAGAGCTAATACCAATATGGCAACGCTAGGAGCTTATCTTCGCTTCGTGTCATCACTTGCGTTAGTGAGTTGAACACAGAAGAGGAGTGTTTGCTGAACTTAATTAAAAAGTCGCACCTTCAGTATTGACTAGGCGAGTCTCGGTAATTTTGCCCTCATTCACCTGTACAGTGGCATAACTCCCATCGCCCAAAAATGAATTTAGGTATAAATCAGAGCCATCCTGGGCAAATAGAGTATATTCTCCAGGAGGTAAGCTCACGAAGAATTTTCCCTCAGCATCAGTACGAATCCGGTCAACTAAATTAGGGTGTTTTTCAGCCTCAGTGATCGACCAACGGGTGCCTTGACTTTTGATTCGCCCTGAGAAAATCCAAACTTGGGTTGAAATGGGACTCGGAGCCGTTCTTGGGCTACTTCTGCCTACCATCGGCATTTGATTGCCCTGTAAACGTGTTACCAGCCCACTGACTCCTTGCTCTTGATTGGATGGCGGCATTCCTTTAAATGATTGAGATACAGGAAGACTCATTGCCATGAGACTCCCCAGAACAAGACAGATAAAAATGCCAATTAATACAGGTTTAAAACGGGAAGTGGACATAAACCTCGTCCCTAAAGTCCCTATCAGAATTTCATCCAGTGTTTTAGCAGGGAGGAAAAATCACTTCTCCTCCCTAGCTCTTGTTAACTCCTATTAAACAATAATGCCTGTCGAATCGGCTGTTGCAGTGAGGATACTTTCTACTTCATTAGCCGTTAGGTTAGGATTAGCGCTGAAGATGAGAGCTGCAACACCTGCCACATGGGGAGTAGCCATGGATGTACCACTGAAGTATTCGTAGGTATCACCCGGAGTTGTAGACAAGATATTAACTCCTGGAGCAACAACATAATCTAAAGGTATTGAACCCGCATCGTTAGAGAAATCAGCAAGCGTCTTAGTGCTATTTACTGCTCCAACTGCGATACCCCACTCATTAGCAAAGTTACCTGGAAAACCAGGCTGACCTGCGTACTCATTGCCGGATGCCATTACAACAACAGATCCCAGTCCGGCTGCGTATTCAATAGCTACTGCCACCTCATCAACTATCGAAGTTCCACCACCCAAACTTAAGTTAATTACATCAGCTCCATTATCAGCCGCATAAGTAATTCCATTGGCAATATCCGACCACGAGCCAAATCCATCTGCATCAAGTACCCTCACAGGCATGATTAGAGCATCGTAGGCAACGCCCGTAACACCGAAGCCATTATTTTCAGCGGCGATGGTACCTGCGACATGGGTTCCATGACTGTCCAAATCCATGGGGTCATTATCTCCATCTACAAAGTCCCAGCCCTGAAAATCATCTACATAACCATTGTTGTCATCATCCAGTCCATTGCCAGCAATTTCACCGCTATTGACCCAGATATTGTCATCTAAGTCACTGTGATTGTAGTCAACGCCACTATCAATTACAGCTACCACTATTCCTTCACCAGTAAATCCTTCCTCCCAGACTTCTGGAGCATTAATCATGTCTAATCCCCAATTATCTCCACCAAGATTCGGGACATTAGGGAAAGGATTGTTCTCTCCAAGGGCACTGGCTACTGCTGCGGCGGCATCAACCAAACCATAGCCATAGTTGATGTTATAACCGTCAGGAAGTGTGAAAGAACTAGTTGTAATGGTGTAATTGCCAGTAGCCCCCGCACCATAACTGGTAGCTTGGATGATGTAGTCAATTCCCTCTTCTACTGTGAAGCTCACTTGGGCGTTTAAGCCATCAAAGTCATCGTTGAAGGTGATAATATCTCCGGTGTCAGCATTCACTACTTGCAAGTAGGTATCGAAGGCAGAGGAGTCGAGGCTGACCTGCACGACTTCACCAACATCGGCTCCTGTCAATAGGTAGCCATCGGAGTAGCTACCATCACGGTTGGGGTTATTCGGGTCAGTAACGCTTAGTGTGCCATTGAGGGTCTGGTTATCGCTAATTGGTACCCATAAGCTGTCGTCAGTGCTACTAGTAGTTAGCGTGTACTCACCAGTAGCCCCTGCACCATAACTGGTAGCTTGGATGACATAGTCAATTCCCTCTTCTACTGTGAAGCTCACTTGGGCATTTAAGCCATCAAAGTCATCGTTGAAGGTGATAATATCTCCGGTGTCAGCATTCACTACTTGCAAGTAGGTATCGAAGGCAGAGGAGTCGAGGCTGACCTGCACGACTTCACCACCATCGGCTCCTGTCAATAGGTAGCCATCGGAGTAGCTACCATCACGGTTGGGGTTATTCGGGTCAGTTGTAGTTAATGTACCGTAAAGCGTTTGATTGTTACTGATGGGTGTCGCGGGTATGGCAAAACCCGCATCAGTCTCAACTGGGTTTGAACTTCTTAGGAATTGTTGTGATTGACCTAACATTATGCTTACTCCTAGGTGGATGAAGTAACAGGTTAGGCTCCAATGCGTGTGGAATTGATTTTCACATCTAGTTGAAGCCTTGAGTGACAAAGATTCAGTGCTTCAGTTTGATGCTTGTCAGTGTGAGCACAAGACTGATTACTGAAAAGTTGTTCTATGCCGAAAGTCTTGCACCCCTATCAACTGGTCAGGCACTAGCAGAAGAATTATGCAAGTTGTTGCGAAACTTTACATAAAGAAGGAGTACGAGTCTAACTGTGTCTTCACGCTGATTTGATAGCAAGTTGCAGGTTGTTGTGTAAGGTTAGCCACGAAAAGAAGAAGGTGTTTGAGGATTCTACTTTCATCTTTCCCCTAAAACCCAAAACTAATATCTTTGAACCCTCGTTCCGCACCTTCGACTGTCACACAGACGGCATTAGCTAGTGGCAGTAAATAATTCCCGGAATTGCTAAGTAAAAAGACTCGGCACTTGCTCCTGACTAGAATGATAATCGCAATCAGAAGGGAGGGCAGCGCTCTCGCCTCCCGTCTGGCAGTATGCCTTAACTTATGATCTATTCAACTTATAACCAACAACTAACCACGATGCTTGAGTTTTATCAGCAGTTGGCGCAAGCAATGGTAAAAAGTCCTGTGGTGCTTGCCACTGTAACCCATATCAAAGGGTCAGTACCCAGAGAAGTGGGAGCGAAAATGTTTGTTTGCTCGGATGGTTGTATTGGCGGCACGATAGGGGGTGGTGCTGGGGAGGCAAAGGTTATCACTCAAGCGCTGAAAGTATGGGAGACTGGCGAAAAGCAATTTATTGAAATTGACCTATCAGGCACACAGACTCGTGAGACGCAAGGGGTTTGTGGAGGGAGGATGCAGGTTTGGCTGGAACGTTGGGCAGGGAAAGATGCGATCGCACTCGTTCATCAAATTCTTGATATCCTGAATTCTGGGCAAGCTGGGGTACTCGTTACACCATTTGATGCAGTTGGGTTTCCCTATGTACGACTTTCTTACTCAGATGGAAGGCTAACACAAAGCTTGGAAACAACTATAGAGATGTTATACGCAACATCTTTACATCCCACCGCACTGGTTGAACCCCTCCTTCCTCTACCAACACTGTTAATTATTGGTGCAGGACATATTGCTGTACCATTAGCAAAAATTGCTAAACAAGCTGGCTTTCGAGTCGTTGTGCAGGATGATAGACCAGAGTTTGCTTCAAAAGAGCGATTTCCTGAAGCAGCATTGCTCCTTGCCCTACCGATAACCTCTGCCCTAGATACTTTACCTCCAGCACACCAGCTTTATATTGCATTAGTCACACGGGGAATTCAGCAGGATTTAGAAGCGTTGCGGATTCTGTTGCAGCAACCAACCCAATACATCGGCATGATTGGCAGTGAAAAGCGTGTTCGTACTGTATATCAAAAACTACAACAAGAAGGAATTTTACCAAATATCCTACAGTCCATTCATGCTCCAATTGGTCTAGATATTGGTGCTTTAACTCCAGAAGAAATTGCAATTAGTATTTGTGCTGAATTAATTAAAGTTCGTCGTGGTGGAACGGGTAACTCCCTGTCTCAGAGAAGGCAATTACTTGGTAATAACTTGAGAGAATCGCCTTACATCCAGACGCTTCCATGACATCCATAGAAAAAAACTTTGCGATTATCCTAGCAGCAGGTGCCTCAACTCGTATGGGTACTTGTAAAGCCTCTCTAGCATGGCTTGAAGGGAAAACGTTACTCTCCTATCAAGTAGAGAAATGGTTGATAGCTGGTATTACACCAATTGTAGTGCTTGGTTCTCACAATGCTCATCACCAAAATGATTGTCCACAGGGTAGCCGAGTTGTGATTAATTCTTTTCCTAATCAAGGGAAAACGAGTTCAATTTTGAAAGGATTAAGATTACTTCCTCAAGATTTTGAAGTTGTAGCAGTCTCCGCTGTTGACCAACCTCGGTCAACTGAGGTTTATCAGAAATTACTTAAAGAATATAGAGACTATGCTGCAATGATTACTGCACCCTCATATAAGGGTCGCTTGGGGCATCCATTATTCTTCTCGAATAAGCTACTGCCTTATCTGGAAAACATTCGAGAAGAAACCGCAGGACTTCGCCAAGTTGTACAAGAGTTTTATTCTGTGATTCAGAAAGTAGAATTTGATACTCCAGATGTTCTTGCTGATCTTAATACACCTGAAAGCTACAAAACCTTTTTGGAAAAACAGAATAAAAACTGAATCGGCGTTTTATTCTCGTAACAGATACTGAACAGTACCAACTAACTCCTGTGCTTGGAAAGGCTTAGAGATGTAAGCATCGGCACCTTGCTTGATTCCCCAATACAGATCGAATCGTTCTGCCTTACTAGAGCACATAACCACAGCGAGGTTGTGGGTTTTTTCATCAGATTTGAGCCGACGACAGACTTCGTAGCCATTCATCCGAGGCAGGATGATGTCGAGAACAACTAAATTGGGGCAGGATGATTCAACTTGCTCTAAAGCTTCGACACCATCACGCGCAAAAACGACACTTAGTCCACTGTTCTTGAGTAAGTCTGAAATTAGCTCCCGTTGCGTAAGGCTATCTTCCACCACTAGAACTGTACTCATAACTGTTTAGCTCCTGTGTCTTCTATAAGTAGTTATCTCCAGTTAGGGTGGAAGTTATGCAGCTTTTTTTACTTCTTTCCGCTAGAAGAAAACACTATTCGTATTCCAATCATTGTTAGATGAGGGAGAAGGATAAATGTATGTACCCCGTTTCGATTAACGTTTCAAACAAACTTTACAATGTCCAACCATCTCTAGTCAGTGAATGACAGTACTTCTGCAATAAAGCGATCGCGTCCTCGCTCCGGTCGATCCAGGAGTAGGAAGTGCGTACCCTCTGGAATCGTTACAGTCCTGACATTAGGGGCATTCACCAACTCAGCTTCTAGTGTTCTTAAGTCTTCTGGCTGAAGGGGTGACGAGTAAGCTGAAAGCTTGATTCATCAAGGTTTCTCCTCCATTGACCGACACAAAGATATCAGCTTATTGACAGGCTTGTTGAGAATAGATGTCTCGCCAACAGAGAAGGTGAGAATGATAATCATATCTAAGGGGGAGGGGGGCAAGGTGTACCTTGCCCCCCTCCCGAGTTTTTTAGAATCCCGCTCAAACTTTCATGATAAAAAAGAGCGGTTCGTTGTTCTCAACAAAACCGCCCTTCTAAAAATGCTTCCCGAATTGTATCTCAACTGTCTGGAGCCTCAACTAAATGCATCTCAATTACTGACCTTAGAAATGCTGGTGTGGCTGTTGCAATTTCATAAACAGATACGAATTGAAAGATTAGCCGCCTGTTTACCTTTGCCCATCCTGTATGAGAGTCGTCGCCGCCATATACAAAGGTTCCTGATTTTACCGCAACTGAGTATTCCTTTGTTATGGTTTCCTCTAATTAAAAGGATTCTTCTCACTCAAATCCAACCCGGAACTCAGGTGATTGTTCCCTTAGATAGAACCCAATGGAAGCAAAACAATTTGTTCGTAGTCAGTGTGATTTGGGATAAGCGAGCTTGGCCAATTTATTGGCAGTTTATGGAACATTCTGGGAGTAGCAACTTAACTCAACAACAAGCCCTACTCCGTCCGGTCTTACGCTTGCTAAAGTCTTATGAAATTGTAGTTATCGGAGACCGAGAATTTCGTAGCGTGGAGCTAGCCTATTGGCTCAAGCAGAAGAAGGTATACTTCGCTCTACGCCAGAAGCAGGGGAGTTATATCAAGCTCAGGGGGAAAAATTACCAAAAATTGAGCGAATTGGGTTTAGCTCCAGGTATGAAATTGTTTTTCACGCTTGGTCAAGTTCACCAAAAAGAAGGGATTTGGTCAGTTTTCTCTGGCAGCTTACTGGAAGCGCAAGTATCGAGGTAAATGTCCAGATGAGGGATGGTATATCCTGACTAACTTGAAGAGTTTAGAGGCAGCAATAAATGTTTATAAAGCCCGGAGTGGCATTGAGGCCATGTTCAAAGATTGTAAGAGTGGGGGTTACAACTTGGAAGAGTCAAAAGCTGGCGTTGAGCGGTTGACCAACTTAGTGCTTTTAATAGCAATCGCTTATACTTGTGCTGGGTTGCAGGGTCAATTGATTAAGTCCTCTGGGCAGCAAAAATATATAGGTCGCTTGAAAGAATTGAACAGGATAACTCGACGGCACAGCAATTTCTGGGTAGGTTTGTACGGACAGATGTGGATTGCCGCCCTAGAAACCTGTAGCGATTGGGTCAAGAATTTAATGATTATTCGACCGAGTAAGCGAAAATTCTTTCAAAGAGGCTTGAGGGCTATGGCTGTGATCCAAACAGCTTTCTAATTCCCCGGTTGCGTGAAGAGGAAAAAACTCAATCTGGGAGGGCGAGGTATACCTCGCCCTCCCTTCTCTACCGAATGATTATCATTATCAAGAAGAGGGGGTTCAACAGCTCATTCTCAATAAGCCTGTCAATAAGCTGATATCTTCTCGCCGGTCGAGGGGGTAGAAAGCTTGATTTATCAAGCTTTTAGCTTGTTTGTCACCCCTTCAGGTCTTCTGGTCTTGACCAGTGATCGAGTTCGCCTCGAATGTATAGCGTTGGGACACGGATATCTGATGCATCCCAGTACTTTTGCCCTCGTGAGAGGTTGTAGGCTTCCAGTCGAAATGCTCCTGGAAGTCGGACACTCGGCGGCTGGCGAGTGCCACTGGTTGGATCATTATCCAGAGTAATTTGTTGATAGGCTTGCGCTACGGCAGGGTCGCGCCACTGGCTTTTGTCATCTGTCGGAATTGCTCGTGTCCAATTTGCAATCAGTCCATCTGCCGTCGCCTCTCGGTATGCCGCAGCAGTGCGATCAAATTCACCCGGTCGTTCAGGATTCTCAAAGTTTTGGCGATAGTCCCAAGCAGCATTGACCCCATACAGACTATTGAGCATCACCAAATGGCTTACCTTGTCATTATTGCGGCTGGTGTACATCCCTGCCCAATGTCCTCCAGTTGCCCAGCCAACAAGCGCAACACGTTGACTCTGATTTCGAGTACGAATCCAATCCACAACGGCATCAATATCTCGAAGCGCTTCCTCTGAAGTCACGAGTGGTGGGTTTGCTTCTGGAGGTGCATCCAATTGTGCTATCCATGTTGAGCGCTCAAACCCTCGAATATCCATGATATAGATCGGGTGTCCATCCCTTGCCAAGTCCTCAGCAACAGAATAGCCAGGTACATTAACATCAAACGAAGCAAGACCAGCCCCACCTCCACCATGAAGCAGTAGGATAGGCACACGAGTATTGGTTGGGCTACTAGTTGCTCGAACTTCTCGAACAAAGATCTGGATACCAGGATCGCTGGTCACAAAAAAATCTTCTCGTAAAATCTGAGACGGCATTAATGTTGTCAATCCAGCCTGAGAATTTGCCGTTTTTGTCGTAGAATCCTGAGCCGTTATAGCTTGTGGCATCATTTCTACCATGCCGTAAGCGAGTCCACCCAGCAGCACCAGACTGAGCAACCTGGATAACTGTAAAAAATTTTGGGAACGTTTTGGTAATTTCATTTAGCCTCTCCTAATCTCTTGGCAGTTTGTTAATCAGCAATAGGAAACCAGTGAAGCTAGGCATCTACCAGCTCCTGTTAATCAAATCAATTGGCTCTTAAACTTTGGTAATTCAGCTAACGCCAATTGCTTTAGTTATTGAATCGAACTCTCAGCAGTTGGCAACTGACTTATTATGCTAAAAAGAAGCTTTGTGAATGTCCAACACACAATTGATCAACAATTAACACCCTAAAAGTTCAAATGGAATTGCGACATCTCCGTTACTTTGTCGCTGTAGCTGAGGAACTTCATTTCAGTTGGGCAGCACAACGACTTCACATGGCTCAGCAACCGCTCAGTCGTCAGATTCGTGAATGAGAGTCCCAAATTGGTGTAGAGTGCGATCGCCCCTTACCCACATTCTTTCAACTACTCTCCCACCAATAATCTCGATTTCCCTACAGACCATCTCGAAGTACAAGCCCAGTCCTTAAAACGCAACATCCACAGCAATCTCCTGCCAGCGAGTAGCCAAATCCTCCGCAGTAGAAACCTCAACAGCGGCAAGGTTTAACGGATAGTCCACATTGTCTCGTTCGATCCAGCGCGCGGCTGTGAATTGACCATTGCTTGCCCTCAATATAAATCCGGACTCTCGGCATTCTGGAGAAGCGAGATATAACACTCCGGGGGCTACTTGATCGGGTCGCAACTCCTCTGGCTCATCTTGGATGTTCCACATCCGCGTTTTGGCTACCGGCGAAATCGCATTAACGAGAATTCCATGCTCTTTGCCTTCAACCGCGAGCACATTCATCAAACCGATCTGTGCCATTTTTCCCATAGCATAAGGCGCGAGACCACTGAGTGCATATTGCTGATAAATAGCTCTATCCGAAGTCGTAAGCACAATCCGTCCGTAGTTTTGCTGTTTCATAATCGGAAAGGCAGCTTGAGCCAGCCATGTTGGTGCCTCTAAATTAATGCTGATGGCGCGCTGTAGAAAATCAGGAGTCAGTTCTTGCACTGACTGATAGGCGACCCATCCCGCATTGTGGATCAAGATGTCGAGGCGACCAAACTTCAAGAGCGTAGTTTCCACTAGACTTTGGCAGTTATCTCTACTATCAAGGATTACGTTGTTCGGGAACGCAATTCCGCCTGCTTCTTGAATTCTCCTTGCGGCATCAGTCGCCACGTTCGGATCGAATCCGGTTCCATCTTTGTTAACGCCTGCGTCATGCACAACGACACGCGCTCCCCTTTCCGCCAGCAGACCGGCATAGGCTGCCCCCAAACCTCGCCCGCTTCCAGTAATAATCGCTACTTGATCGTCGAGACGAATCACTTAACTTTCTCCTGACTTAAATTCTGCTTCTTAGTAGGTGTATGCACTTCCAAAAACAATGAGACGCGCCTCATATTTCTTACGATAGGAGACAGCTATGTGACTGTCCAATATATATTTGACTAAGATTAATAGGTTAGACATATAAGTGTGATAGAACTACGGCATCTGCACTACTTCATCGCGGTGGCTGAGGAACTACACTTTAGTCGAGCAGCACAGCGGTTGCACATTTCCCAACCCCCGCTCAGTCAACAGATTCGCGGTTTGGAAGATGAACTAGGAGTCAAGCTGTTTGAACGAACGAAGCGGCAAGTGCATCTAACTGAAGCAGGCAAAGTGTTTTTAGAGCGCTCCTATCTGGTGTTAGCGCAACTCGAACAGGCGATCGCAGTGACACAACGGATAGGGCGGGGTGAGGTTGGACAGTTGGCGATCGCCTTTGTCGGATCTGCAACGTATACCGTACTGCCAGATATTTTAAGTGTCTTTCGAGAACAGTTTCCTGCTGTAGAACTGCGATTGCATGAACTGACGACGCAAGAGCAAATTCAAGCCCTGCATCACAAACAGGTTGATGTCGGCATTGTTCGTTCTGCCATCATCGAGCCAGGTTTGAGTGTGGAATGCATTTTGCAAGAATCATTGGTATTAGCATTGCCAGAAACCCATCCGCTCTCTACCCAGACCAAAGTGTCTCTCTCCACTTTGGCTTCGGAATTATTTATCCTATTTCCTGCCAAAATGGGACCCATCTTTTACGAGCAGATTATCAACATTTGTCAACAAGCAGGATTTCATCCGAAAGTCGCTCAAGAGGCAGTTCAGATGCAAACTATCATCGGCTTGGTTGCAGCAGGACTGGGCATCGCTTTCGTTCCCGCCTCCTTGCAAAACTTCCACAGAAGCGGAGTCATTTACAGACCCTTACAAGAGCAGACACCTAAAACCGGACTTTATCTTACTTGGCGGCAGTATGATTCCTCTCCAGTAATAAGAGCATTTCTCAGCTTGGCGCGGAAGACGACACAATCGGAGTTATATAAATCGTGATGATACGTGAGCAGTTAGGGATCAATCACCTCACCTAATAGCCTCCAAGTAATGTCGAGAGCAGTAACCTGAAGCAGCCTAAGTGTTTATTATGCGGAAACTTTCTATATAACTACCCCTTCAGTCGGTGATTATACTTGGCAGTAATCTAGCGAGAGTAAATGACACCTGACGTTCAATCTCTACCTCGGCTTGAGAGTAGCACAATTGTTTGTCTTTTTCGCTTAGGGAGCTTTAGCTCTTTACGACTACATATCGTGTGTCTGCGTAAGTCCTGACCTCTCACTCAAAGGATTTTTGACTTTTGAGTTTTGACTTCCGCAAAGCGGTACTAGTTGTTGCTTAGTTTAATATCCCCCAAGCATTCCTCGCCGTTTTGCCTGCCGCTCTGCGAAACGGAAAACTAGTAACCCTACAGTAAAATACCCAATCCCATTAAGCAAAGCCAATCCAAACTGAGCAAGGTTCAACGCCTCACCTCGTGCCATTAAATCTCGTAGTAACCCCGCACCTGCTGTCATCGGTAGCAGCCATCTAAATACCTGCAATGAACCTGCCCAAGTTTCTGTAGGAGTTGCAATCAAAAACAACAGTCCAAACTGGATGATTCCGATTAGCTGCTGAACCCGCTTGAGCAGTAGCGCTAAAGAACCCATGATAAACGCTAGACCATATGCTCCTAGTAATACTGTAAATAGAGGAAGCAACAATGTTGGCGGAAATTCCAAGCGGCTTCCGGTAAGCGCCATAATAATCAGCACAATGCATACGATAATTGTCAATTGCAGCATTAAGCTAGCGAATGTTCGCATGACAAAGACTTTTGGCGCACCAAACGGTGAGAGAAATAGCTGCTCTAAGGTGCCAGTCTGAGCTTCATATTGTAAGCCCCCAGCAATATCGGTCATAATAAACAGCACCAGACTCCAAAGCACATACCCAACAACGATCGCATCTAGGCGATCGCCAAACTGCAATGAGGGTCCAGCAATATAACGGGCGCTTAAGAATAATCCATAGAAAATAGACGTGGTAATTACGACTCCCCCAATCGCCTCCGTTGGGTAGCGAATAAACTGAATCCAGCTACGCCGCAACTCAGCGAGGAACAGTTCAAGCATTACTTTCTTCTCGCACTAATTTCAAAAAGATTTCTGTGAGGTCAGGCGTGTCCTTTTTCACCTGTACCAGTGGTAAGGGATTGAGGACATCCAGCACTAGATACAGCCCTTCGGGGCTACCTGTGTAAATAACTTTCCCGGCTTGGACTGTTGCGCCCACTTCGCTGAGGGCTTGGACTCGTGAGGCGTTGAGTTCACCTTCTACCTCAATTGTGTAGGCTGTGCCAGAAAACTGTCGGATCAGGTCACGAGTGGGTGAAGAGGCAATGATTTCACCTTTTTGGATAATCGCTACTCGATCTGAAAGCTCCTCTGCAATGTTGAGTTGGTGGGTAGTCAGGAGGATAGCGCAACCTTCTTGTGCGATCGCTTTTACTAAGGCTTTGACGTTCTGAGTCGCTTCCACATCCAGCCCCAAGGTTGGCTCATCTAAGAGTAGCAGTTTGGGTTGATGGATTAATGCCACTGCGATCGCAAGCTTTTGCTGCATTCCTCGCGAAAGCGCTTGAACCCTCGTCCGACGCTTGGCTAAGAGGTCAAATCGCTCTAAAAGTACCCTGCCACGCCGACGAACTTCAGCGCGATTCAGCCCTTTTAACACTCCAAAATATTCCAAGTTCTCCTCTGGTGACAGCCGCCAGTAGAGGTTACGATTACCTTCTAGGACAGCACCCACGAGACGTAAGGTTTGCGGGTTCCCGTGAGGGTCAAGTCCAGCAATTCGCACTCGACCAGCATCCGGTCGAATCAATCCCGCAATCATTTTAATTGTGGTTGTCTTGCCTGCGCCATTGGGACCCAAAAACGCCAGCACTTCACCAGCCGCTAGGGTTAGGGAGACGGAACGCACAGCTTCAACAAGCTTGCCCCCGTATCGGTAAGTTTTTTTGAGGTTATCCACCTCTAGTGCTTTCATACCACCATTATCACTTGGAACTATTAAATAGTGTAAAGCTCTCTCATGATATAGAGGGCAGATGCAAGCTGATGACTTTTGCCTCTACCAATAGGGTTGGTACAAAATCTCTAACGCCCAAAATTTAGGGCATTGCACAAAATCTGTTGAGAAGATAAAGACATTGATTCGTCTCTCTCAAGAAAGAGGTGGAGAACTCTAGAGACGGTAAAAATTCAAGAATAACATCTTGACATAAGAGGCTTGTTGTGTGGAATAAACAAGAGGCAAACTTTGGTAACGCCTTTATGTGGTCAGGCATTGATCCAAAGAAGGTTAAGCAAAGAATACAAATGATTACTAACCAGATTGAGGCGGTTCTACTTAAATTTGAAAGTCAAGTTGACGATACCTCTAACAATCGCAAATAGCTATGTCTATGTTCGGGTGCATCTCCTCAATCGCATGAACGTTAAGACTCTCTATTGATAGTAGTAAGACTTGTTAGAAATCGGTTTACAAGTCTTGTCTGTTTGATACCTCATCTGTCCATTAGACTTACTGTTATCAGAAACTTTCCCTACCAAAATTCATCAGTTAGCTGGAAACGCAAAGAAAAGATTTTAACTTATGCGGGGCAAAAATGCGATCGCACCCTCCCTCTTCAGCAGCGATAAGAGCAAGCCTCAAGTAGTGTAATGACGGATACGCTGGGCAAAATCAAAGAATTCGTTAACTATGCTCGTTCCCTCAAAGGCTATGAAAAGGGTGAGGCACAGGTGTTTTGCGATCGCCTTTTCCAAGCGTTTGGTCATCGGGGATGCGTTGAGGCAGGAGCAAAGCTTGAATATCGGCTGAAGTCGAAAGGGAAGCACACAAAGTTTCCAGATTTAGTGTGGCGTCCAAGGCTTCTTCTAGAAATGAAGAGTCGTGGTGAGAATCTTGAGGAACACATTCAACAAGCTAGGGAATACTGGGATGAGCTTGAACCCAAGCCTCGATATGTTGTCCTCTGCAACTTCGATGAATTCTGGATTTACGACACTACGCTTCAGGTTGAGGAACCCGTAAATCGGGTGAAGTTGGAAGAGTTACCGCAACGATATGCTGCGCTGAATTTTCTCTTCGCAGGAAATAGTGCTGTTGATGATCGCAGGGGTAATTATTGCGAGAATATTCCTCCCAGTGGTGCAGTGCAGTTATTCGGGCGCGAACAGGAACTTGAAAGACTGCATCAGTTGTTGAATCCCTCTGCCCACCTTACCAAGGAGGGAGAACAACAGAATAAGCTGAGGATTGCGGCAATTGTAGGCATGGGCGGCGTTGGCAAAACGGAACTGGCGATGCGATATGCGTGGCAGCATTTACAGGGTTTGGGTGATGGTGCAGGTGGTGTTTGCTGGGTAGATGGCAGAGATAGCGATGTTGGAATTCAACTGGTTAATTTTGCGCGTAGTCTCTTGAACCTGAACCCGCCAGAAGATTGGGATTTACCAACTCAGTTGAAGTACTGCTGGCGAAATTGGCAACCGGGAAACTGGCTGATAGTTATCGATGATGTCACCAACTACAGGCAGCAGGTAAATCCTTATAAGCCGCCAGAATCATCCCAGTTTAAGGTGTTGCTCACAACGCGGGAAGAGTTGGGGCGACCAGTGGAACACTTACCGCTCTATAAATTGCAACCAAAAGCAGCACTGGATTTATTAACGTCTTTGGTTGGTGTTCAACGAATTCAACAGGAATTAGAGATTGCTGAACAACTCTGTCGTCAGTTGCTCGACTATTTGCCCTTGGGGTTGGAGTTAGTGGGGCGGTATCTGGAGCGTGACCCAGATTTGTCGCTCAAGGCAATGCTCTCACTACTGGAGAAAAAGCGGCTCAGACACAGATCGGTTCTCGAAGCTGACTCGACTATGACTGCCCGACTAGGGGTTGCTGATGCCTTTGAGTTGAGTTGGGAGCGATTAGATAAAAACGCCCATGAATTGCGCTGTCTACTGAGTTTGTTTGCCTCTGCTGACATTCTTTGGGATTTGGTGAAACTGACATACAGCAATATGCCTTCTTCGGAAGATGAGGAGATTGAGCTAGACATTCTGGAAGAAGCAAGAGCTGATTTAGTGCGTTTCAACCTGCTACAACGCACAGGAGAGGGAACCTACCGACTGCATCAGCTAATTCGAGAGTTTTTGCGGGAGAAGCGAACACAGTCAGCGCAGGAGAATGACCTCAAACAAGGGTTTGTAGCGGCAATGGTGGAAGTAGCAACACAAATTTCTGACCCCCCAACTCGTCAGCAAATTCAGAAATTTGCTCCTGCTGTACTCCATGTAGCAGAGGTAGCCAAAGACAAAAGTTTATGGAACTTACTGCACGATGAAGATTTAATCGAACCTTTTGCAGGTTTAGGTAGGTTCTACCAAGGTCAAGGATTCTACAAGCAAGCAGCATATTGGCTTGAGCAGTGCTTATCTGTAACTCAAGTCCGTTATGGCTCAGAGCATCCGGATGTAGCAACCAGCCTGAACAATCTAGCACTTCTCTACCATTACACAGGCTGCTACAGTAAAGCTGAATCAATGTATTTACAAGCTTTAGATCTCTACAACCGCTTGCTAGGAGACAAGCATATTGCTCTGGCAAACAGCCTGAATAATTTGGCTGGTCTTTACGCTTCTCAAAGCCATTACAGTGAAGCTGAACCTCTCTACTTAAAAACCTTGGAACTCTTGAAAAACCTGTTGGGCGAGGAGAATCCTAGGCTAGCAAACAGCCTCAACAATCTGGCAGGACTCTACGAGTCTCAAGGACGCTACGTTGAAGCCGAACCCTTGTATCTGCAAGCCTTGGAACTGAACCAGCGTTTGCTGGGAGATGATCATCCGGATACGGTACTCACTCTAGGTAATTTAGGTTCTCTGTACTATTCTCAGGAACTCTACAGTCAAGCTGAACCTCTGTTGGTGCAAGTCTTGGAACTGAATCAGCGTTTGCTAGGAGAAGTTCATCCCCGTGTAATAGCCAGCTTGAATAATCTAGCAGAACTTTATCGTTGCCAAGACCACCACGGTAAAGCCGAACCTCTATTAGTGCAAGCTTTGAAATTGAGCAAAAGTTTGTGGGGAGAAGAGCATCCCAGTGTTGCAATTACCCTGAATAATCTAGGATTATTGTACGAATCTCAAGGGCTGTTTAGTAAAGCTGAACCCTTGTATTGGCAAGCTTTAGCAATGAGGAAACGTTTATTGGGAGAAGACCATTCCAAGGTAGCAACTACTCTGAATAATTTGGCTGGTCTCTACTACTTACAAGAGTTCTATAGTGAAGCTGAATTCTTGTGGATACAGGCTTTAGAAATTTTTGAAAGACGTTTAGGGTCAGGTCATCCTTACACTATTGAGTGTCAAAAAGGTCTTGCAATGGTTCGTGGTGTCCTCAACTCCACAGCAAGAGACTTGCCCAATTTTAAACAGAAAGCAGAGAAAGGTGGTTCCAAAAAGAAGCCCAAAGGTTTTGGCAAAGGATAAGCGCCTAAATGAAGAGGATTGGGAAGAATAGCACTATAGTTGATCGCATATCCCCATCATCAGATTAAAACTACAACAACTGGCTGGTGAGGCGTTTTCCCAACTTTGCCGGGAATCTCAACAGTGGGATTTGCCTGAATGCGATCGCACTTCCTTCTTCAGCAGCGATAAGAGCGATCGCACCCTACTCTTGAATCGCACCCTACTCTAGCTCATCCGGGTCAATATTTAACTCACGCAGTTTTGCCGCAAGCCGTTCAGCTCGTTGCTCAGCTTGTGCGACTCTAGCTTGAGCAGTGGCCGCTTCCTCGCTAGGAGTTAGAATCAACTCTCCTGAAGCCGTAAACCACCTTAACCACAAACGCTCAATATTTTCATAACGACCTTGCCACAAGCCTAAGCGTAATCCTAACTGGGTAATTAGCAATCCCTCATCTCCCACATCTAAAGACTCGTATGCACCCCCAACTAAGCGAAATGCTTGGAGTTCATTGGTATAGCGACTGAAAACAAAATAGTAAGGAACCCGCAAAATCTGCTCGTAAACTTGCCATTTAGTTGGAGGTTTCCCCAGTTGACGAACAGTCCGTCCCAAATCCTCATCTTCTGTACCTGGTGATAATAACTCAACCACCACAAACGGACTAACCAACTCTTGCCACATTACATAACTATTACGCAGCTCGCTACCTTCATAAAGCCGGGAAACTCCCACCACGGCAAACCAATCTGGGCGTTTGTACCAATTGAGATGGCGAAGATCATAGTAAAGATTGAGATCAGCTCCGATGAACACCTCATCTGGGTCACAATTAGTAGGCTTGAACGTGTGCCGCAATAGCAGTGGTTGGTATCCGTGATACTCGTCAGGCAAACCAGGCTCCTCTGGATCTTCGCTCTTGAGATCGTACATGGTTGGTAAGGTCAGCCGAGGTGAAAGAGGTGGATCGGATTGAGGGGGTAGACTCTGAAAGCTAGTCACGGTATAGTCTCCAGGTTCAAGGGCTTTCAAGATACAGGATAATGAGTGAGTTGTCTGGCTTATCTCCCTATGGTGAGTGGGATGACTCAGTAGAACACCCAAAGGCGAGAATATACTTGGCAATTATCTCTGGTTGCTCAAATTGAGGAGCGTGTCCGCAACCTTTGAGTTTATGCAGAATGGAGTTAGCGATCGCTTTATTAAATCTCTCCCCATCACCTTTACCCAAGAAGTTATCCAACTCTCCCCACAAAATCAGCGTTGGCTTGTCAATTTGGGCAATCTGTGACTCAGTTAAGCTATAACCTCCCGTTTTTGTAAATGTGAGAATCGATTCATACCAACCTGGCATTTCTAGAGGCAACGTGGTACACAGTACGCCATCCACATAGGCAGCATCTCGGTTACGCTCTACTTTCGCATTTGCCAACGTCTGAAGTTTTAGGAAGCGCCACCATTCCATTGCCAAAGTGTCAAAGGGAGGAAACAAAAATTGACCAATTGGAAAGCTCCCACTGAAGCCAACGCTATTAATCAGAACCAGTTGCTTGACACAGTTTGGGTAAGTCAGGGTAAAGTCGATTGCGGTTGCTCCTCCCATTGATGCCCCTACCAGAATTACTGGCTGATTAATCAACGTTTTCCAGAAGCTGTTGAGGTGCTTCTTGATTGCCAGAGGACTAAATGGGGTTCCCGTCACCCGTTCTGTAAAGCCGAAGCCTAATAAATCAACTGCCCACATCTCGTTATGAGCGGCAAGCAGTGGTATCAGGCGAAAGAACTCCAAAAGAGAGCTATCAAAGCCGTGGAGTAAAAGAATTGGTGTTCCCCCGCTACCTTGCTGGATATAGCTTGTAGCAACGGGTTGCCCAAGAATAGGTGTTGCAATACTCTGACGAAGGAGACTTTGGGCAACTGTAATACAGGTAGAGTCTTTGAGTTGGGTAACAGATGATGGGAGAAAATCAGGAAACATAGACTAGACGACAAAAAAGGGCAGGTACAAGACCTACCCTTACGAGTATTGTGATGTTGTCAAACCGTTAGACCAGTTTCAGGTCTGGATACGCAGCCAAGATGTCATCAGTAGTTAGAGTGTCACCTTCAGCTTGTGGAGTCCAGAGAATTTCTACAGCCAATAAGCGATCGCTAGAAATGCTACCCATCTGACGAATCGCTTGACGTAGCTCATCGGAACTGTTGATGGTTGGGAGTTCTAGCTTGCCTTCAGTACCCACCAAAATCGTAACGATGATGTACTCACCAGGTGCGTCTGTTGCCACTAGCTGCCCACCACTACCTGGTAAAGCGGCTTTGGAAGTGCCTTCTCTAAGCTGATTGTTCACGTTCGAGAGGGTTTCTTCAGTGAACTTGCTACGCTCAGCCAGTGCTAGTTGATTAAACTTTGCTTCAGCGGCTTCCAGTGCTGTTTGTTGGGATTGAGCCGCACCGTAGACCCAGTATTCAGGGTGACGTAGTAAAGCTAGAGTAGATTCTTGGAGAAGTTGCGCTCTACCTACCGCAGAACCTGTATCGGCACCAAGACCTATCTCATTGAGTTCTTTTTGAAGACCACGAGCATTGGCGAGTAAACCCACTTGCAGACGCGCTACCGAAATCTTAGGGTTGCTGTAACCGGGAACGTCATTGTCACCACCCTGACCCACGCGACGGAAAGTCTGCACCAGGAAATTGGCAAGCGCAAAGAAAATTAGGATACCAAACAAACCACCGAATCCGCCTCCAATGCCAAACAAGGGCAACAGAAAGGGAAATCCAATTCCACCACCATATCCACCACCATATCCACCACCATATCCACCACCATATCCGCCACCGGGTGCGCGGTAGCCACCACCAGGAGGCGAGTAGGTACGACTGCTAGGTGCCCGGAAGGAACCGCCACCCATCCGACCCCCAGTACGAGCCGCGAGGGCATTACTAGCGTTGCCTAGTACTAGGGTAAATATAAGCCCAAAGACCAACAGGGATTTCAAAAGTGGTTTAAAGGCTGAAAAAAGTTTTTTACTCATAAGAAAATTGTTCCTGTCCAAGCTGAGTTATACTTTAGCGGCTCTGATCCCTTAAAACATCTTTCGACCGACAAGTCTTAAGGAAGGAAGCCGATTCAAGGGAGGGTAGTAAGAGTCTTAACCTCTCCTTCTTTAATTTAGCGCTACCCCTTATCCGCTCAACGTCACAGACTGGAGAGATTTCCGAAGATTGCCGTACTTAGGCGTGGGAATTGGGACTTGGGAATTGGACTTTCTCGCCTTGATGCACTAGCCGCCCCCAACAATCGTGACAATTTCAAGATTGTCGCCTTCCTGCATCTGAGTTTGCGACCAAAACTGCCGATGCAGAATCTCACCGTTGTATTCTACAGCAATCAAGCGTGGATTCAAGCCAAGCTGTTCTAGCAGTTGGGGTAAGTGAGTTTGTTGTGGGCAGGTACGGGATTCCCCGTTGACTTGAAGGGTAATTTGAGTAGTGTTATTCGACATGAGATTGAGAAACGCGGGCTTCAAGACTACGGAGAGTTTGTACGCGAGTGAGTTGGGAGAGAAAGTACTGGGTTACGAGAGTAGGCTGTTCTGCCTGCATAATTGCCCGGACAATTGCCACGCGCTGAGCACCCGCCCCTAAGACATCATTAATATTACTGGGGTCAATTCCCCCAATCGCAAACCAGGGAACGGAAGCGTGCTTCGCGGCATACTGTATGTACTCCAAACCCGCTGCCGCTTTACCAGCTTTTGTGGGTGTCTCGTACACGGGACCAACACCAATGTAATCTGCCCCTTCTGCGATCGCGCGTTGCATTTCATCTGGGTTAGTCGTAGAGCGACCGATAATACGCTGGGGTCCGAGTAGCTGCCGTGCTAATGCAACAGGGACATCCTGTTGTCCTAAATGAACGCCATCTGCATCAACTGCTATGGCTAAATCGACGCGATCGTTCATGATAAACAACGCCCCGTAGTGGTGGCACATTTGGCGCAGTTTTTGGGCATGAGAGAGTTTTATCGAGTCATCTGCCACTTTTTCGCGGTACTGTACCAGCGTTAGTCCCCCTTGGAGAGCCGCTTCTACAGTGAAAAACAATTGGTCTGAAGCCGAAGTGACTAGATAAAGACGCGATCGCTCTAATAACTGATGACGGCGGTAGGCAAGTAAATTGCTCTCCAGGATATAAACCTGATAGCGCATTTGCTTAAAAGCCGTACCCATATTCGGGTCATAAAGCTTGCCATATTCTTCCAAAACCCGTAGTGCCTCTTCAACACGGCAAAGATTTGCCTGTAATAGGTCCTGAATACTAGAACGTTGTTCTTCCCTAGGATGAGTCAACTCAGTGCCTGGGTCGCCTGGGGTATCCCGCGAGGCTCGAAGTTCTTGACTATGCCAGCTAGCTAGTTCCTGGCGCATTTGCTTACACTCAGCCGCCATTGAGGCGCTGTTTAGACCAAAACGACACCATTCTTCGACAATTCGTAACCCTTCTCTGGCTCGGTCTAAATTGGCATCTAAAATACGGCAAATCGCTGGCTCTTGCAATCTACGACCGTTATACTGATCGCTCATCGCGAACTACTCCATGATTTTTAATCGTGACAGTGCTTCTCAAGAAGATTCTGACTAGGTTAGTTTGCCGCACTTCGTCGAGCCGATCAAACATCCCAAAGATGTTTGTGTACTACTGACGATACTCTTGAACTCGTTATTTTATACAACAGGAGAAAAAAAGACGACGGCAAATGATAAGTTTCATCGTACCCTCAAGGTCGATTAACCTTGCTCTGCACCCATGGCTTATATGAGAACAGTTGAGTTTCTGGAATAAAAATATAGTGTAGATGCTATTGGGGTATCAAACCGCTCTCGTGGAAAAACGCATCGGCTTTGGCTTAATTGCCTCCTGATACAGAGCAGTGGAGAAGGTGGCGGTCAACTCTTACTATTCACAATCGCTTCTGAACAATCACCTAAACAGCCTATTTTTCTACGTTCAAACTATAAATACTTGATGAAAGTTGCTTAAACTTGTTGCTGATTTCCGCCGATTGAAATAACATCTATATCAGGTGTAATACGTGTCATACAGTGTATGGCAAATTGAAAGGTATCGCAGGATGAAAGGAGTAGGCTGACAACCACAGTCTTCTTGATTCAGCCGTCCTACGGGTTGCATACACCAGGGTTATCTCTTTTTTTAGCTTCAATTTCATCAGTTATCTATTCGCTTAATTCTTCTCTAAATTTTCATTAATGAGAAAAGAAGTCTAAAGCGGTGTTTTGCTTAACTGATAAGCTTTTTATGCCAAAGCAGATCTACTACCCCCTTTTGCAGAAGCTAACAAAAACTGATAGACACATTCTTGTGTCTATTAGGGAAGCACAGCTATAAAGTTATATCCAAATCTAACTTGGAAGTAAATTCGCTCTTTTTTATCTAGGTAGTAGTCCTGTCAGCAAAAGTCTTCCCACGCACACCACGTAGAGAGTTCTAAGAATGCTAACAGCATCACAGTATCAAGCTGGGCAATTAGAGAATTTGCTCCGGGATTTACAACATGAGCGTGCTAGTAGCCTCATTTATATAGATACAACCGCCAATCCCGATCAAAAACCAAGGTCTCGTGTTCTAGTTTTGAAAAATGGTGAGATTGTTTATGGAGGCTTAAGGATTCCTGATAGTAATCAAGAATTTGTCCGAATGATTGGGGTAAAGTCCAGTTATAGCTGGGCTGACACTGCTATTAAATATACCGCGCAAAAGTTAGTAAATCCCTCATCCTTTCGAGAACTTTTAGACCGAATTGTGCGGATACGAGTATTCAAATGGGAGGACATTGAAACCGTTGTCCATGCTCAAGTTGTGCAAGTGCTAGAGCAATTATTGCCTCATCCTGGACAGTTACGGTTAGATTTTACGGTAGAGTTTGACCTTAGCTATGGCAAAGACGGTCATGGTTTGGACTGGTCTAGAGTCATGCAAGATGTCACGTCTCGTCAACAGGAATGGGCTGCACTTGCTCCTGTTGTCCCCTCAATGGATGCTGTTCCTCGACTTTCACCACGCGGTCTTTTTGTAGTTACAGACAACAAGGTACAGCAGCATTTACAGCAGTGGGTGAACGGGGTGCGATCGCTAATTGATATTGCCGAGAAATTAGGCGAAGACCCTCTGGAGTTGGCGCGGTCTTATATGGCGTGGGCAGTATCAGGCTGGGTCGCCTTTGGGGAAGATGCACCTGTAACCCAAGAAATTGCTATAACCCAAAAGCAACGTCCGATTGTTCTGAGTGTTGATGACTCTCTTATCGTGCAAACCATGATCAAGCGGACTTTAAGCGATCGCTATCAGGTGTTGTTGGCAAGTAAAGCTGTAGATGCCCTGAAGGTAATTAATACTAATGCGATCGCGTTGCTATTGTTGGATGTCACGATGCCAGATATTGATGGCTTGGAATTCTGTCGCACGGTACGCAGCATTCCAAAATTCCAGAATCTGCCCATTATTATGCTCACGGCACGAGATAAATTCTCTGATAAACTCCGAGGTCAAATTGCTGGTGCAACTCACTATTTAACCAAGCCAGTTGAACCTAATCAATTAATCAAAATTGTAGATGAATGTGTTGGGAACAAAAACATTACTGTTTGCACTTAAATTTAGAATATCTTGAGCATATCTTCATTTGTCAAAGCCCTATCTTTATGTCTTCTAGTTCAACCAATAAATATACTATTTATAAGCTATTCATTTCAAACTGCAATTTATTTTTAACATTTACTCACTTCCTGAACACTTCAAAAACGCACCATGAAAAATAAGCAATACCTAACATTTCGCTTGCACAATCTGCAATATGGAATTGAGGCGGCGCTAGTTCAGGAAATCTTCCCACTTCCGGAACTGACACTCATTGACAAAGCTGTCACTAATATTATCGGAATTCTGAATTTGCGAGGGCAAATTGTCCCAATCCTGCATCTAGATTTACTCCGGCAGTATTCAGCCAAAAGTTGTCATCTTAGTGATTATATTATCGTTATGGAGTGGGAAGGCTTACAGTTTGGCATGGTAGTTCACCAGGTCAATGAAGTGCTAGACGTGAACATAGAGGCAATAGAAACTGAGCCTTTTTATGAATTAATTCGTGATAGTGACGCTGAATTCATTGCTGAGGTTGCTAAGTTGGATGTGGGCAACATTGTACTGCTTGACCCTAAAACATTAACCAATCAACTCGATGATATACTTCCTTTAATTTGGGATGCACAAATGCAACTAGATGCAACCACATCATCTTCAAATAGTGATGTTAAACAGCAGCTAGAACAGGATGTATTACAGCAGAATGAAGAACTCCAAACTCATGAGAATTTTACTAGCTTCTATGACCTATACTGCTTTGAAGTAACTCCTGAAGAAAAAGCGATTTTCCGGCAACGGTCTGATAAACTCAAGCAGTCTGTTGAAAGCTTACAGGTAATAAATGAGCTAATACATTTAGCAGTAATTGGCTTTGATAACGAATACTTTGGACTGAATTTAGAATTAGTCCGGGAGTTTATTGATATTGACAACTTGATACCTATTCCCTGTTGTCCGAACTATATAGTCGGCAACATGAATTTGCGAGGAGAAATTGTCACTTTAGTGGATATTCGCAATATTTTGAATCTTCCTACCCCTCCAGTCGGTATTGGTTCTCCGGCAGTGGTAGTTCAGGTTGACGATATTGTTACCGGATTGCCTGTAGATCGAGTTTTGGAGATGGTTGAGCTGAACTCTGCTGACATCACACCATTACCCACAGCTATCTCCGATGTTGGTGAGCAGTATCTCCAAGGTACTGCTTTTTTTCAGGAAAAACTGCTAAGGGTTTTAGACTTACCCAAAATTTTTACAAAGGGGGAGTTAATAGTGGATGAAGAAGTCTAAGAGCAGGCTTCTGAAAGTAGATGCCAAAGAGAATCATTATTCAAACAGACAAAGAACATAGGAGAAGTTGCAATGAAAATTACTACACAATTACAGGCTACTGTTGTTGGAATCTTAATTCTAGGTGTTGGCAGTGTTGCCACTGCTTTTTTCACGACTACAGGTAAAGAAGGCACCGTAGTTAACCAGACAGGTATTGTTAGAGGTGCTTCTCAAAGGCTGGTGAAGTTAGAACTTAGAGGTAAAGAAAGTGATGAATTAATCCAAAGGATCGATAAAGTAATCAAGGGATTGATTAATGGCGACAAAGACTTAGACTTACCCAAAGCAACTAATAAAGAGTTTCTTGAGCAAATGAAGCAGGTTGAAACTAAATGGGTAGCTCTTAAAGGCACAATTGAGGAAGTTAGACAAGAACCAAAATCGCAGAATGAACTTTTTACACAAAGTGAAGATTTTTTCAAAACTACTGATGATGCAGTAGCAATAGCTGAAGGAATTACGAAGGAAAAAACGCAAAGCTTAAGAACAACACAAATCGCTATTTTTGTTATAAACGTGCTGATTCTGGTCGCCGTCTGGCTGCTCGTTCGCAATATTACATCAACCTTGCAAAGCTTTGTTGGCACTATTGGTACCACATCAAATCAAATCGCCGTATCAGTTGCACAGCAGGCAAGCGCAGTTAGCGAACAGGCGACTTCAGTCCATGAAACCACGATAACAATAGAAGAATTAGGAGCTTCCTCATTGCAATCAGCAAACCAAGCTGAAGCGGCGGCTGAGGGAGCGCAGAAAGCCTTAACCTTTGCTGAGGAAGGAACTAGAACAGTTGGTTACACGATAGAGGGAATCGTTAATCTGAAAGACCAAGTAACAGCGATCGCTAACCAAATTATCCGCCTTAGCGAACAAACCGATAAAATCTCCACAGTTTCCGACCTAGTGGCAGATTTAGCGAACCAAACCAATATGCTAGCTCTCAACGCTGGGGTAGAAGCTGCCCGTGCGGGCGAACAAGGAAAAGGCTTTGCGGTGGTAGCTGGCGAAATTCGCAAACTGGCAGACCAAAGTAAGAAATCAGCCGATCAGATCAACTCTCTGGTTAATAAAGTGCAAGCGGCGATTAACTCAACGGTTATGGTAACTGATGAAGGCACGAAGAAAGCAACGGCGGGTATTGAGCTGGCTGAAGAAACAGGTGATATGTTCGCAAGTATCGCCGATGCCGTTAACCAGGTGTTCCTCAACACTCAACAGATTGCTCAGACGGCTAAACATCAGGCTGTTGCTGTGCAGCAAGTTGTAGCCGCCATGAATGTCACTAACTTAGGAGCAAAAGAAACAGCCGTTGGCATCATCCAAGTGAAAGACGCGACCAACGACCTCAACCAAGCGGCTGAGAATCTTGAGGCTGTGGTTTAAACAATCGAAGTTGTAAGCAAAGTTGTTTGTTGTTAGAAACCCTACAGATGCTAATGATGTATTGCTCTAGGTTACTACGGGTTTGAAATAAGAATGCTCTACTTATTAGGAACGTTCGCGTCTCTCTCCACTTTGATGTTTTCTTTTTTTCATACTCAATTATCGGAGCCTGAAACTTAGTGTCGTTAGTTGTTAAAAAAGCCGCTCCTAACAACCAACAACCAACAACTAACAACTACTTCCTGAAAGTCATGATGATAGAAGACGAAGAACTACGCAATCTTTATAAAGAAGCCAGTGCCGACCATATCCAGAAAATTGAAGCTGGATTACTTTATCTAGAAAAAAATCCTCTAGATCAAGCCAAACTGGAGCAATTACTGCGAGAAATGCACTCGCTCAAAGGTGATTCCCGGATGTTGGGTGTCAAAGATGCGGAAACCCTTACCCACCAAATGGAAGACATTCTAGGGGCGGTTAAGCGGAGTGAGCGAGTTCTAACCGCCCAAGTGATGAACTGTCTCTATCAGGGACTGGATGCTGTTCGTAAAATTGCTCAGGAAGCTGTCACGGGACAAGCGGCAGGAGTAAGCGTCTTTCATGTCTTAGCTCAACTCATGGGGGCTGACTCAGACGAGGCATTGCCGGAAGTTCAGGAAACGGTTGCCCAATCCAATGTTGATGCTTCTACTCAGTCGATTGCGGAGCAACCTTTGGTGTTTGATGAGGCAGTCCAGGATAGTGAACTAGGGGAACCCACAGCAGAGGCTCTTACTGTCTTGAGCGATTACCAGATTGACACCATCCGTGTTGAATCTCAAAAGCTCGATAAATTATTGACTCAAGCTAGCGAACTAGTCGTTACCAAAGGTCAAATTAGAGACCGAGTTGCTGAAATTGACCAAATCATGGCTCTCTGGGAAGAGTGGAAAGAGGAAGCATCTTTTAGCCGTTTGACATTTGACGAGTTGGAACGACAGTGGCAAGCTCCCGAACTGCAACCCCTGCAAAATTTCTACAACCTGGTTGAAACCCGTATGGATCAACTGGGAGTTTTGCTGAATCGACTCCGAGCGACAACATCTGAATATAACGCCAAACTGGAAACCGTCGCCAATGAACTAGAGTCGGGAATTCACTCTCTCAGACTGCTACCCTTTTCGACGATTTTTAACCTCTTTCCCCGTACAGTAAGAGATTTAGCTAAGCAGCAAGGCAAAGAAGTCGATCTCCAACTCGAAGGTGGAGACCTCAGTGTAGATAAGCGGATTCTAGAAGAAATGAAAGACCCGTTGCTGCACCTACTTCGCAATGCGATCGATCATGGCATCGAAACACCCCAAGAGCGTCAGAGTCTTGGCAAACCTGCGATCGCAACAATTCGCCTCCGAGGTTATCAAGTTGGCAGCACCGTTGGCATTGAAATCATAGACGATGGGCGTGGTTTGGATGTCGAAGCCATTAAACGGGCGGCGGTGGAGCGTGGGATTCGTCCGGCTCAAGAACTGGCTCAAATGTCAGCGGCTGAAATTCAATCCTTAATTTTTGCCCCCGGATTTTCCACCCGCACGGCTGTCACTGAGATTTCTGGTAGGGGAGTAGGCTTAGATGTCGTGCGGGCAAACGTTGAACGCCTTAAGGGAAGCATTCAGGTGGAATTTACACCACTACAGGGATGTTTGTTCCGCATCATGCTCAATAGCTCTTTAGCTACTACGGATGCTTTGATTGTACAAGTCGAGCCTAATGCCTATGCCATTCCTGTGGCATTTGTGGAATCAATGCAGTTGGTGTCTCCCCAGGAAATCTTTACCACTGCTAGCGATAGCGAAGCGTTAGCGAGTCTTCGAGCGTCAGCGGTAGCGACGTTAGGAGCGTCAGGCAGCCAAACGCTTCCATTCCAGGGAGAGTCTGTCTCGGTTGCTTGGCTAGCCGATTTATTAGGCTTACCCGTAAAAGCGCCAACATCCACTAAAGCCCTGCACGCTGCCTCAAAAACCATACCCTGCATTATTTTACGGATTGGCTCCGAACGTTTGGCACTGCTGGTAGATGCAATCTTGGAGCAACAAGACATTGTATTGAAGCCTCAAAGTCAGTTGCTCAAGCGGATTCGCAACATTTCGGGGGCAACCATCCTGAGCACTGGAGAAGTTTGCATGGTGCTGAATCCGGCTGATTTATTCAAGTCAGCACAGAAGACAATTGTGTCTGTCACCGTTAAAGAGTTAGCCCAACAAGCACAAGTCAAACACAAGATTCTCCTAGTTGAAGATTCAATTCCCATCCGTACCCAGATGAAGCGGATTTTGGAAGGTGCTGGTTACGAGGTTACGGCGGCTGTAGACGGTGAAGATGGCTTCAACAAACTAAGAATGGGGAGTTTTGCGGCGGTTGTCTCAGATGTGCAAATGCCCAATCTGGATGGACTAGGACTCACCGCTAAACTTCGCCAATTCCAGGAGTACAAAGATTTGCCTGTCATTTTGGTAACAACCCTTGCCTCCGAGGAGGACAAACATCAGGGGCACCAAGCAGGCGCAAGCGCTTACATCACTAAGGGTGATTTTGAGCAAGGTGTTTTGTTAGATACATTAAGGAGATTGATTTAAATGGCAGCCAACAAAGTGGTTCTCGTTGAAGATTCCCCCATTGCTTTGGAAATTCTGCAACGCTTACTTAGTTCTTCAACAGAGGTTGATGTCGTCGGTACAGCACGCGATGGTGTTGAGGGTCTGGAGGTAATTACTAGGACGAAGCCGGATGTCATCTGTACAGACTTTCACATGGAAAATATGGATGGTCTGGAATTGACTAAGCGCGTCATGGCTGAAGACCCCCGACCCATTTTGGTCATTAGCAATTTTGTGCAAAAGACAGATATTGATAATGTCTTTCGCCTGCTGCAAGCCGGAGCTACAGATGTTTTTCCTAAACCTAGAACTGATTCCCCTACCGATTACGAGGGGCTTAAAAGTGCGCTGATTACCAAGATCAAAATCCTTTCCACGATGAAAGTGACCCAAAGACGGCAACAAACGGCTTCGCTGACTGCTCCTGCTAAGCCGATCGCATCTGGGGGATTTTCAGGAATGCAACCGCTGATGACGAATGTCAGTCGCGTTAAGGTGATCACGATTGGGGCTTCCACAGGTGGTCTGCCAGCCATCCAGAAGATTATCTGCCAACTGCCAGCGAATTTCCCATTGCCAATCATTTGTACGGCACACGTCAGTCAAGGTGTCTTGTCAGGAATGGTCAATTGGTTGTCTTCTGAGTGTGGGTTGAAGGTGAAAATTGCCGATGTGGGCGAATCTCCCTCACCAGGAACCGTTTATTTTGCCCCAGAAAAAGGCAATCTAGAATTAGACAATCGGGGCAAGTTCATTCATTCAGACTGTCCAGAAACCAATAAGCATTGTCCCTCTATCTCAGCGACGTTCCGATCAATCGCTAGGTTCTATGGCAAGGCAACGGCTGGCGTGTTATTAAACGGGATTGGTCGTGACGGTGCAGAAGGCTTGCAGGCAATTGCTCAAGCCGGAGGCATCACAGTTGGTCAAGATGGGGGGTTTGGCATGGTCAAAGAAGCGATCGGTCTGAATGCTGTGCAACAGGTGCTTTCCATTGAAAAAATTGCTCCATTCTTGCTGAAGACCATATCGGGATAATTAGGTGACTCGCTTGGGGGTCGTATCAAATCAGATTCCAACCTTTGTAATTGTCACAGTAGATATACTTTGACCCCCAAAGCAGCATTGAGCAAAACAAATAGCAACTTGGGTTAGACCCTCACCCAATGGATAAAGTCAGGCTTGGTAGCATTGAAAACATCTTTATCCTAAAAAAGGAAAATTGCTGTGTCTGCCAAAAACCCCTTGCTCAATTACATTAACGGAGAGTGGTGTCCTTCAACGGCGACTGAATTTCTAGATGTCGTGAATCCCGCTACGACTGAAGTTTTAACCCAAGTTCCTTTATCGCCCAAAGAAGATGTAGAGGCAGCGACTGTTGCGGCGCAGACTGCCTTTACCAGTTGGCGGCGCATTCCACCAACGGAACGAGTGCAGTACTTATTCAAACTGAAATTTCTCTTAGAGGAACATATTGATGAGTTATCGCGCACAATTACCTTGGAGTGTGGGAAAACTCTAGCGGAATCCAAAGGAGAGTGGCAACGCGCGATCGAGAATGTGGAAGTTGCCTGCGGGATTCCTACCTTGATGCAAGGTTATAACTTGGAAGATGTTGCTCGTGGGATTGACGAAATCATGATTCGTCAACCTGTGGGAGTCACAGCGATTATTGCGCCGTTCAACTTTCCGGGAATGATTCCCTTCTGGTTTTTGCCTTATGCGATCGCGTGTGGCAATACCTGTATTATCAAACCCTCAGAGAAAGTCCCTCTAACCCTACAAAAAGTCTTCGAGTTACTTGAAAAGACTGGCTTACCAAAAGGTGTCGTTAATCTGGTCAATGGGGCAAAGGAAGTCGTGGATGCCATCTTAGAACATCCAACGATCCGAGCGATTAGCTTTGTCGGTTCCTCACCTGTCGCTCAGTATGTCTACGGGAAAGGCGCAAGTTTTGGCAAACGGATGCAATGTCAAGGAGGAGCAAAAAATCCGATTATCGTCCTCCCCGATGCCGATATGGAAATGACCACCCGAATTACTGCCGATAGTGCCTTTGGCTGTGCGGGACAACGCTGTTTAGCGGCTTCTGTAGCGGTGACAGTAGGAGAAGCACGTCATCAGTTTACCGAGGCAATCACCAATGCGGCTCAAACACGAGTCGTTGGATATGGCTTAGATCAGGCAACACAAATGGGTCCGGTCATTACTTCACAAAGTAAAGCTCGAATTGAACAGTTGATTCAGCAAGGCGCAGACGAAGGTGCGACTGTGTTAGTAGATGGACGTGACTCGAAGGTTTCAGGTTACGAAAAGGGTAACTTTATCCGACCCACAATCTTGCAAAATGTCAACCCCAAAAGTGAACTTGCTCGGACAGAAATCTTTGGACCTGTGTTGGGTTTGATGCACTTGGAAACCATTGAGGATGCGATCGCCTTAGTAAACAGCGGACAATGGGGCAACATGGCTTGCTTATTTACCAACAGCGGTGCCGCAGCGCGACAGTTTCGCTACGAAGCCGAAGCGGGCAACATTGGCATTAATATTGGTGTCGCTGCGCCCATGGCATTTTTTCCCTTTAGCGGTTGGAAAGATAGCTTTTATGGAGATTTACACGGACAAGGACGACACGCCGTAGAGTTCTTTACTCAAACTAAAGTTGTTGTTGAGCGTTGGCCGAAAACTTGGTCGCGTCAGTTCTAAATTGAGTCAAATAATTGAGGCTGCCGAATCGGAATTTTAATAAAAAAGTCTGTACCTCGTCCTAACTCAGACTTGTAATCGAGGTTACCGCCATGATGCTGCACAACGATTTGGTAAGAAATAGACAACCCTAAACCTGTTCCCTTGCCGACTGATTTAGTTGTAAAAAAGGGGTCAAACAAGTGTTTTTGAGCTAGCTCTGTCATTCCTGACCCATTGTCACTAATTCTAATGACGACTTGGTCAATTGTTGGTTGTCCATTGTCCGTTAGTTGTTGGGACTGACGCCTAATAACCTGAGTGTGGATGGTAATACAAGGAACGTAGGACGATGCCAAAGATTCTGGTGCGTTGTAAGTGTTGAATGTTGACTCTTCGTCACCCTGGAGGACTGCTGTTTGATCGCATACCTCCTCTAGAGATGAGTTGAAAGCTTCTAATGTGGCTACGGCTTCTTCCGTAGCCATTGCGCTATTTTTCTGGGTAAAGGATTTCACATTAGCTAGCCTCTGCTTGGCATAGGATAATTCTTCTAAAGAAGTCTCTCCGCTAGAATTGGGCGTTTCAGTTTCCTCCACCAAGGTTCTTTTCTTTCCACTCGACGCTTGCAGTGTCATTCCTTTGTACTTGATCGCATCGATCGCATTATTCAGAATATTTAGAAACACTTGGTTCAGCTGTCTGGGGTAACATTCTACCTGTGGCACGTCACCGTATTCCTTGATCACCTGAATTGCAAGCTGCTGTCCCTTTGCCTGGAGGCGATGCTGCAACACTAAAAGCGTACTATCAAGACCTTCATGAAGATCAACAAGCTTCATCTCTGCTTCGTCCAACCGGGAGAAGTTCCGTAGGCTAAGCACGATCGCATTAATTCGAGATGTTCCACTCCCCATAGATTCCAAAACTTTTGGGAAGTCTGATGCAATAAATTCGCAATCATTCTCCTCGGCATAATTCTCAATCTCTTCTCCTGGATTGGGGTAATGGTTTTGATATAGCTGCATCAATCCTAAGAGGTGGGTTAGGTAATTGGTTGCATGGGCAAGGTTTCCCTCAATAATGCCAAGCGGATTGTTAATTTCATGCGCTACACCTGCCACCAACTGTCCAAGCGAGGACATTTTTTCACTTTGCACCAGTTGTACTTGAGTCCGTTTCAAATCACGTAGAGTCGAGTTGAGTTGTTGATTGGCTTCACTCAAATCCTGCTGGTACTGATACAAGCGCAAACCCGCACGGACTCGTGCCAATAACTCATTCAGGTTAACAGGCTTACTCAAAAAATCATCAGCACCCGCATCTAACCCTTCGACTCGATCTGCGATCGCCTCACGAACGGTCAGTAAGATAAAGAATATATTTGCCAGCTCCGGTGATGCTTTCACAGAACGACAGAGTTCCACTCCGTCCATCAATGGCATTACCCAATCACAGATAATTAAAGCTGGATGCAACTGCCTCGCTTGTTGTAGTCCTTCTTCCCCATTCCTGGCTACAGATACCTCATAGCCAGCCAAATGTAGCTCTCGTCTGAGGAGTAACCGCGTGACGGAATCATCTTCAACCAGGAGAATTTTTGACATAGTTGCAGCTTTCCAAATTGACAAAAAAAGGACGTCAGTACCTTTGACTTCTTCCCGATACATTCAGCTTGCTAGTTAACTGTGCGATCGCTTAACTTTTGTCAATGAATGCTTGAATTCGATCCAGAATCTGCTCTAACTCATCGACCAGCGTTGCTGCACCCACTAACTGGTTTTGTTTCGCCTGACTTTCTAGTTCGGCAGAGAGTTCTGGCATCTTGTAAATAGCGAGTGTAGCACTTGAACCTTTAAGCTGATGAGCACGACGAGCAACAGCGACACTATCTTCGGCTGACAAGGCTAGCTTAATTTCTGCTAAGTAAGTTACAGCATCTTCCATAAAAACCTGCAAGAGTTCTTGCTTAAACTCGACATCGCCTCTGGCTAGGTCATCCAGGTGTTCCAGATTTAAGGGCACCTCGTCAACGTTTCTAGGTGCAAAAGGGGAAGAGTTTGAAAACATAGAGAGGCGAGAGTTATGCGAGATCATCTGTTGTGAGTTTTGACTTTTCTCCAGCCACGGCTCGATGGCAGTTATGCTGTACCGAGAGCTTAGGGGTAGCGAGTCATCGAAAGAGGATTGGGCACTAGAAGGATGCGGAGCATTCAAAGGTTGGTTTTTCAGCTCTGTTTCCCCAGAGAGGGTATAAATCCAGCGCTCTAAAACCAACTCTAATTCTTCTAAGGTTACTGGTTTACTAATATAATCATCCATACCCGCTGCCAGACACTTTTCGCGATCGCCCAGCAGAGCATTAGCGGTCATGGCAATAACGACAGTACGGTGAGATGTCCTTTCAAATTCCCGTAAAAGCCGTGTCGCTTCATAACCATCAAGGACGGGCATCTGGCAGTCCATCAAAACAATATCGTAGTGCTTACTAGAGGAAGAGGCGAGGTTGTGTTCACTCACCCTCTCTTTCCAACTGCCAGCATTGCCTGTACACCCCAGCAACTGGTCAAGAGCTTCTTTCCCATTAACTGCACAATCAGCCTGATAACCTAGCACTTTGAGTTGATTGAGGATGACTTTCTGGTTAATCGGTGTATCTTCGACCAAGAGAATTTTCACCCTTGAGCGTTGGGCAATCGCGGCGAGGTTCATTGGTGAAGATTGACGCTGACTCAACGGCAGACTAGTAGAAACATCCGGCTTGGATACCTCATCATCAGGCATCAAGACTTGCCTCAAGCAACCTAACAGCTTAGAGGCTTTTAAGGGCTTAGTAATACAGCCACTAAACCCCAGATCCAAAAGGCGTAGGGTTTGCGATCGCTGATTGACAGCGTTCAAGATTACCCATTTCGGCTGCATCTGTGTAGAATCTGTGCAAATGAGTTGAGTCAGACTTTCAGAATCTCTCTCTAACAAACTAATATCAAGAATTGCTACATCAATATCCTGATGCTTATTCCTCGTAGACTGCAACGTTGTCAGTGCGTCCGCACTACTTGAGGCTTCCTCCACCTGCATCCCCCAGAAGCTTGCTAGGGTCGTCAACACACGGCGAATCGTTTCGTTGCTACTGATAATCAAGAGTTTCCGTTCTGCCAACGCGAGACTCGATGTCATTAACGTTGGGACAGGGTGGGGCAGTTTTGCCAAGGGCACTGTAAACCAGAACGTTGCTCCTTGCTGGGCTAAGAGAGGAATTGATTCACTACCTTGTCGAGATTTATAGAAACCGCTCCCCAACTCCTCATCTCCCTGTCCTCCCGTTACTGACCATCGACCCGGTACAAAGGCAGCACCTCGACTGGCAACACCAATTTCACCCTCCATGAGTTCCACTAGCTGTTTGCAAATCGCTAAACCTAAGCCAGTCCCTCCATCTTGCCGAGTTGATGAAGCATCCACTTGTGAAAAGGATTGGAACAGTTTCTTCTGGTTTGCTGGTGCAATACCAACGCCTGTGTCGGTCACAGAAAACCGGATGGAGGCATAACTCGATGTCTCAAATTCAAGGGAAGCTTGGATGACAACTTCGCCAATGGGCGTGAATTTAATCGCATTGCCAACCAAATTGGTAAAAATCTGTCGTAGACGACCTGCATCCCCTTGTAGTTGGCAAGGAACATTTGGGTCAATCAAGACAGCCAGTTCAATCCCTTTATTCAAGGCTGATGTGGCGAGTAAATCAGCGACATCTTCCAGGCAACTGTTTAGATCAAATTGCTGGGTTTCTAGACGCATTTCTCCAGCTTCTAGCTTGGAAAAGTCCAGGATATCGTTGAGCAGCGTCAGCAGGTTCTGGGCGCTCACACGTAATGTCTGCACAAAGTCAAGTTGCTCCGAGTTTAGGTCTGTTTTCAAGAGCAATTCAGTCATCCCTATCACTCCATTCATCGGAGTGCGGATTTCGTGGCTCATGTTCGCGAGGAATTGAGACTTGAGTCGGGAGTTTTCGAGTGCTGCTTCTCTGGCTTTCACCAACTCATTAATCTGCTCGGTGACAATCACAACGCCACCCACTGATTTTTCCGGTGTGTACCAGGGTTGTACCGCCCAACGGAGGTACATCGTAGAGCCGTCGGAGCGCTCCCACTTATCTTCTGGCTGAGATTGGACTTCTCCCTTAAGGGCGCGTTGCACAACGACTTGCCAATGTGGAGGGAAGTCAGAAAACCCATTAGACAAACGACCACCAATGATCGATCCCTCCAAGCCATAGTCTGTTAGCCATTTCTGAGAATGGGCAACATAACGCAACTGGGTATCGAACATTGCCATCGCAACGGGGGCGTTGGTAATAATTTCCCGCAGTTGCTGACGCTCTCTATCCAGTGCTTGCTCAACTTGCTTGCGCTCGATACCCAAAGCAATTTCATCGGCAACAGAACCAAGTGTATTAAAGGTAGCTTCTGTCAAGGGATGGTGGGCGAACATTGTTATCACTCCCACAAGCTGATTTTCGACAATCAGAGGGTAACCTGCAAAAGCAACGAGTTCCTGCAAAAGTGACCATTCGAGAATGCTAAGTTGCGGGTCATCCAGCAGGTTATTACTCAGATGCGGCTGACGTTCTGCGGCGATGCGACCAACCTTGAAGCGACCAAGAGCAATGCGTTGAGGCAGTTCACCCAGGTGAGCAAACATCCCAGCACTGACTTGCAGTTCCAACATATTGTCAACTGGATTGAGCATCCAAATGCGTACCAGGGAAGCGTCGAGGTGGCGCACGATCGCTTCTGCACAGTCTTGCAGCATGGTTGATAAGCTACTTCCCTGAGTGAGAGCAAGCCCGATGTCTGCCGCTAATGCTGTTTGACGCGATCGCTCAATCAGTGCTGCTTCGGTCTGCTTGCGATCGCTAATATCTAAGATCAGACCATCTAGACAGGACACTGCCCCGTCATCCCCGTAAACAATCTGACCTTGTTCATAGACCCAACGGATGCTGCCCGACTTGTCTATGATTCGGTATTCCAAATGGTAAGACGTACCAGCGACCAGAGCATCCTGAATCGTTTGTTGCACTTTTGCAAGGTCTTCGGGATGGATAATACTGGCAAAGGTTCGCACCTGATTAGTGACAAAATCGCTAGCAGGGTAGCCACTAATATCTGCGATCGCCTCGCTAATGAACAACATTGTCCAATCCGAGTCGAGGATAGAGCGATAAACTGCACCAGGTATGTTATCGACTAAAGTCCGGAAGCGCTGCTCACTAGCTTTGAGCGTCTCTTTAGTTGCAACACGCTCTTGCCACAGTGAAATCGCTGAGGCGGCTGCCTGTAGCAAAGCAACTTCTGAAGAGTCCCAGGCATAGGCTGTGGTGTAATTCTCAAACCCAATCAGCCCTCTAAACTCGTCCTTTACCATCAAGGGCAAAATCAAGATTGAGAGAATGCCTTGCCGCTCTAAAATAATTTGCTCCGTCTCTGGAAAATCTGCAACCACTCCAGTAACAATCTCACCCCGTCCCAATACCTCTAACCAACGCCCAAAACAACCATCGGTAAGGCAAGGGAGAGTAGATTTATTCGTTCTGGCAGCGATAGTCTCGCTCCACCACTGGGCAGACTGACTCAGTTTTAATTGACCAGTTGCCGTGTGATCGGTGTTAAAGGTATAAACGTGGCTTGCACCCGTTGCTTTTCCCAAAATCTCTAAGATCGACTGGTAACAACGATTTTTATCCTGATCTGCCAGCAACCGTTGCTGCACGTCCACGAGTGCCGCTAAATAACTTTCGCGTTTAGCAATATGTTCCTCAGCTTGTTTTAGCTGAGTGATATCAATACTTGACCCAGCAATTCGATAAGGTTTTCCCTTGTCATCCCGGAAGGCTGTTCCGCGTGAGAGTAGCCAGCGGTAACTGCCATCTTTATGCAGCAGCCGATGTTCAATTTCTAGATAGGAGGTTAAGCCTTCCAAATGAGCGATCGCGTCTATAAGAAGTCTCTGCTGGTCATCAGGATGTACACACTCTAGCCAGTCGTCTGGAACAGTACCAATTTCATCTTCGGTATAGCCCAAGAAGGTTTTTAGATTAGGCGCAACATAAATCTCACGAGTCAGGAAGTTTACCTGCCAAACCCCCACCTGACTACCACTAATCGCCAGTGCGTAGCGTTCTTCGCTCTCCAGTAGCTTTTGCGACATTTGGGTGCGCTCGATCGCGTAACACAAAGCACGAACCAGTAAAGGGCAGTCTACCTGGCTTTTGATGAGATAGTCTTGTGCGCCTGAGCGAATCGCTTGGATTGCTAGGTCTTCATCATCAAGACCCGACAGCACGACAATCGGTATTAAGGCAGCAGACGATCTCGTTCGGGAAGCGAGTCCACTCGCCGATTGGGCGGGTAAGGAGGGAGAAGACTCAGTGGTCGCGATCGCACTTTCGCCAGAACTCGCACAGCTTTGCTCATGAAGTATGCTTTCAAGCTTTAGCCGCGATCGCATCTGTTGTTCTGGGACTATTTCCTGGGAGTTGTTGGGATGGCTGTCTCGAAGGGCAAAACATACACTCTCTAACGTTTGCAGTCCTTGGCTGTCTGGCAATGACAAATCCAACAGAATCACATCAAAGGTGTCTTGCCGCAACAGCTCAAGCGTTTTGTCAAGCCGTTGAACATGGCTCGTCTCAAAGCGAGTGGCTCTAGCTTCTGACAATAACTTTTTGAAGAGTTCAGCGTCTTTTAAGTTGTCCTCAACCAGAAGAACTTTGAGCAATTGAGCGTCCATGGTTGTGTTTATTATTTCCTTATCTTGAATCCGAACCCAGTAGCCTCTTCCCGACTAGAGCAACAGTTGTTGTCCAATTTAGAAGAAGATCTAGCTGTTGTTGTATGACAGTGCTTCGATTCCTTGCACGCCTGAGCTGTTGAGCAGCCACACGGATGAACTGGCGATCGCTTGGCTAGCTATCACTATCATCGTTGGTGTAATCATAATAACCAAGCCATATTTCAAGCTCTGTTATCAGTTTAAGAAAAAATTCTGTAGTACAGCTAATTAATCAATCTGTATTACTCAACAGGTACTAAACCAACCTTGATTTCCTCTTATTTAAAATATTAAGTTGAACATTTAGTTTTTACTCATTTGTCGAATAATAAAATATGTTCGTTTAACGTTTGAATTTTACTTAATCCACAAACTTTTGCTATCCAGATTCCCGACTTCTTCAAAAAGTCGGGAATCTTAGCGTTTACGAAATGCATAGAGAAACTAGACCTAGTCCTTAATCGAAAGCGGAGAGTTATGTTTCATTCTTTCTACTTACATACTGGCGTTTAGACTAATGCGCTCTAACTCAGCTTCGCTGAGTGGAGCGTAAGCAAACCCGTGCTGGTTTTTGGAAATTAGACCAATGACAAATTGACTCAGCAGCGCTGAGTGGAGGA